>Ga0163109_10000123_pt1 | contig 60918 bp, 64 predicted proteins | sample CRUFie1St13metaG_FD_108704 | JGI IMG/M metagenome (GOLD analysis project Ga0163109, IMG submission 108704) | Marine microbial communities from the Costa Rica Dome - CRUD Field 142mm St13 metaG | ecosystem: Environmental > Aquatic > Marine > Oceanic > Photic zone | place: Costa Rica: the Eastern...
AATTGTGGCATCGACATAGGTGTTGGCCTAACACCCTTTAAAGATAAACACATCGAAAAATTTGATCTTAAAGTTAATTTCTTTGCGAACTTGGGCTGCAAGAATATTAGTTTGCTTTTTGATGATCTTGAAAAAATTAATTTAGATAAACAGCTTAATATTTTGAGCAAAGGCATTTCTGAATTTCCTGAAATTAACTTTGACTTTTGTCCCTCTGTTTACTGTAATGAGCTCATAGAAAAAGACCTTGCACATAATGAATATTTTGAGAAATTCTTGCAAAATTTCCCAACAGATTGCTGCTTTTATTGGACAGGAAAAAAAGTTATTTCAACTACATTATCTGAAGAAATCGAAGATAGATTAGTTGGTATTAACAACAGAAACCTAATCCTATGGGATAATTATTTCACAATAGATTCTTGCCCAAGAAAGTTAAATTTAACCAATTTTAACCACTTAAATAAAACTTATATAAACTCGAAAAAATACTATCTAATTAACATGACAGGGATGATTAGAACCGATCAACTCTTGGTAAGTTTAATGGCAAATTTAAAATCAGAAAAAAATAGTTTTGAACAAATTCTATCTGAGCATGGATTAAATGAAGATTTGATTGAGATGATTGATCTATTTGATCCACTAAAAAAAATAAATTTATCAGAAAGGGATAAGAAAAAATTGCACAACATTATGTATTCTTGGTTTCACCCAATTAAGAATGAATGGTATCCTTATTTACATAATTTAAAAAATTGGGAGTAAAAATATGAATATGCAAGATTGGAGTCAGAATGTCGCAAGCATTATTGATTATGCAGAACATATTTTCCCTGATGTAGAAGTTGTTACAAGAGAACTATCAGGGAAAATAACTAAATCAAATTATAAAAACATTTCCATCCGAGCAAGAAAGTTAGCATCTGCTCTAGAAAAGCATGGGATTAAGAAGGAACAGTGTGTTGGATCCTTGGGTTTGAATACATTTAGAAACATGGAAATGTTTTATGGGATCTCTGGTATGGGTGCAATTATGCACACAATAAATTTTAGACTGCATCCTGAACAGGTTGTTTATTTGATTAACCATGCCGAGAACAAATTAGTTTTTCTAGAGCCAGTTTTTGCCCCATTACTTGAGGCAATTCAAGATAAATGCCCATCAGTTGATAAATATGTTTTGCTTTGTGCTAAAGAGGAAATGCCAGAATCAAAACTAAAAGATGTAGTTTCTTACGAGGAATTTATTGAGGATGGGGACGAGTCATACGTCTGGCCAGAGTTAGATGAAAACGCTCCATGTGGACTTTGTTATACATCTGGAACAACAGGAAATCCAAAAGGTGTTCTTTATTCACACAAATCAACGCTACTACACGCTTGGGCTGGCTCATCTGCAAATGGTTTAGGCCTAAAGAAAGACGATTGTATTTTAATGGTTGTGCCAATGTTTCATGTTAATGGCTGGGGGCTGCCATACCTTGCGCCAATGAATGGAATCAAGTTGGTTTTACCTGGCATGGGTATGGATGGCGCAGCATTAACTGAGCTAATTCAAAACGAAAATGTCACCTTTGCCTTTGGAGTGCCAACAATTTGGCTGGGTCTATTAAATTACTGTAAAGAGAACAATATAAAGCTTGAGTCAATTAAAGAAACAATTATCGGTGGGTCGGCTGTTCCGTATTCAATGATTAAACAGTTTGATGAAGATCATGATGTAAATGTTGTTCAAGGTTGGGGTATGACTGAAACAAGCCCACTTGCAACTGCAAATCTAAAGACACCTGATATGGAAAAATTATCCAAAGATGAAATGTATCAGCTTCAAACAAAACAGGGCAAACCAATCTATGGAGTACAGCTAAAAATTGTTGATGACGATGGCAACAGGCTCCCTGAAGATGGCAAAGCATTTGGAAAGCTTCTCATTAAAGGACCATGGATTATCAAAAGATATTACAAACATGATGAAGACGCTGTAGATGCAGAGGGTTGGTTTGACACCGGCGATATCTCAACAATTGATCCAGATGGCTACATGACAATTGTGGACAGAGCTAAAGATGTAATTAAATCGGGAGGCGAATGGATAAGTTCTGTAGATTTAGAAAATGCTGCCGTGGGTCACCCAGAAGTTGTAGAAGCCTGTGTGATAGGTGTCGCCCATGAAAAATGGGATGAAAGACCGCTGCTGATAGTAATTCCTGCAAATAAGGAATTAACCAAGGAATCTGTCTATGATTTTCTAGATGGCAAGATTGCAAAGTGGTGGAAACCTGATGATATTGTCTTTGTTGATGAATTGCCTCATGGCGCAACAGGAAAATTACTTAAAACAGATTTACGCGAGCAATATGCTAATCATTTAACAAAATAGGAGGGAGAATGGAAGCTATTAAACCTGAAGATTTACATACCATGATAGGCAAAGAGAAATGCACTTCATGGTTCGTTGTTGACCAAGAGCGAATCAACATTTTTGCTGATGTTTCAGAGGATCCTCAGTTTATTCATGTCGACCCTGAAAAAGCTAAACCAATTTTTGGCAGCACAATTGCCCACGGCGCATTAATGCTGTCGCTATCTGTTGGAAAAGGTTATGAAAATGCAATTCCCGTTGAGGGCACAAAAATGGCAATGAATTATGGTTACGATAAAATCAGATTTATTACACCTGTGCCTGTCGATTCAAATTGCAGATTTAAATCATCACTATTAGAAGCTACTGACAAAGGTGACGGCAGATGGTTGCTAAAAACTAAAATTGAATTAGAAATAGAAGGGGTAGAGAAGCCTGGATTTGTGGCAGAAAACCTCGCAATGGTCTTTGTTTAAGAACGTATATTTATTTATTGTTTTATTTGTAATTGCTGGCTGTGCCAGCGATTACAAAGATATTAATAAATGTGAAAGCCTTGGCACTCTTGAGTTAATCTGCGATCTACAAAATCCAGAAGATTTTGCTAAAATCCCAGGAGAGAATTCAGTAGTTGTCTCCCAGTTTGCCGGACTGCCTGCACTTAATAAAGGCAAAACTCTTATTGGTAAATTATCAAAACTAAATCTTGAAACTAATGAGGTTCAAGATTTCGATATCGAGTTTTTAGAAGGAAATAATCTTGGAATTGGTGAAGATGGTTGTGAGCCCTACAAAGAATTTTACCCTCATGGCATAGATATTTATGAACATATTAAAATAACTGGCAACGACCTAAGCCCCTTGCTGGAGGAGGCATCTTTGCTGGCAGTTGTAAATCATGAAAAAAGAAGCAGGATTGAATTCTTTTTAATATTTCCAATTTTTGTAAATTTATCCGATGTTATAAAACCTACAATCTTCTGGATTGGGTGTGCTACTGGTCCAGAGGAAACAACTTATTTTAATGATGTTGTTGTTTATGATGATTCTGGTTCCTTCTTTAGCACCCATCAATATGATAAGAATGTTGGTTTTAATTATTTATTTGTAATGAATCTCTTAAGATTTAACACAGGATATGTTTATAAGTGGACCAAAGAAGAAGGTTTCACTATTGTGCCCAATTCAGAGGGCACATGGCCTAATGGAATAGATATGATCGAAGATAATCTTTACGTAAACTACCGAATGAACGGCTCAATTGCTAAATTTAGCAATGGCAAACGCACCGATTTAGTTTTAAGGACTTATTTAAATGGTGGGCCAGACAATGTTACTGCCGTTGATGGAGAATTATGGATAGGTGGTCAAAACACTGACTTAGGCGGAATTTATTGTATTGATGAATCTATTATCCAGTGTCCAACACCGTTTTTCATCATGAGAGCAGATAAAGATTTGAATATTCTTGAAGAATACAATTTTGAAGATGTTGCGTATGGCAGTGCCTCAGTTGCTTACCCCTATGAAAATAAAGTTTTTGTTGGTTCCTATAAATCAGATAGGATTGCAATATTTAAAAGGTAAATGAGAATTTTTCTTTTATTGCTGTTAAGTCTAAATATATTTTCATCGACACATTTTTTTGTTTTGGGGTCGGGCACTCCAAACCCAAATCCAGAAAGAATGGGCTCAGCTTATTTAGTCCTAGCAAATGATACTCCTTATTTATTTGATTTTGGCTCAGGTGTTGTAAGAAGGGTTGCTGCGTTATCTTCAGAATGGGGAGGAAATTTTTCAAAACTTAACGTAACCCAACTTGAGTATGCTTTTCTTAGCCATATTCACTCTGATCACACTTTAGGCTTAGCAGATTTAATAATTACTCCCTGGATTATGGGCCGTGATAAGCCACTGAAGGTTTTTGGTCCTGAAGCAGCAAAAGACATGGCAGATCATATTATCAAAGCTTATCAGCCTGATATTGATTACAGAATTTATGGCACGCAACCACAAAATGATAAAGGCTATAAAACTATTTTTACTTCTATTGAAGAGGGTGTGATTTATGAAGATAAAAATATTATGGTTACTGCTTTTTTAAATGATCATGGCGATCTTACTGAATCATATGGTTTTTTAATACAGACAGATGATAAAACAATTTTAATTTCTGGAGATACGGGACCATCTGCAAACTTACTTAGGTATGGGAAAGAAGTAGATATCTTGGTGCATGAGGTTTATTCTCAGGCAGGGTTTGAAAAAAAAGAACCAGATTGGAAAATTTACCACAAAGCACATCATACAAGTCCCAGCGAACTTGCAAAAATTGCTAAAAAATTAAACCCAAAAACGTTAGTTTTGTCGCACATACTTTTTTGGGGGTCGTCTGAGGGCGAAATCCTTGAAGAAATCATGAAAGACTATGATGGCAAGGTTATCCTAGCGGATGATTTAATCGAAATTAACTAAGTTTTTTCTTAAGAATCTCATTAACTAGACCTGGATTTGCTTTGCCCTGAGTAATCTTCATAACTTGGCCAACAAAGAAACCAAAGAGTTTATCTTTTCCAGATTTATATGCATCTACCTGACTTTTGTTATCGGCAAGAATCTTATCAACTATTTTTTCCAACTCACCCTCATCTGAGATTTGTTGCATGCCTTTCCCATCAATAATTTTTAATACATCTTCTCCAGTTTCCCAAATTGTCTCTAGCACCTCTTTGGCAATCTTGCCTGAAATTGTTCCGTCTGATATTTTTTCAATCATTGTTGAAAAGTTTGCTGCCTCAACTTTGCATTCACTAAGAGTGACATCATGCTTATTAAGCAATGCATTGAGATCACCCATTATCCACTTAGCTGCAAGCCCTGCGTCCGCACTCTTAACAACTTCTTCAAAAAATTTGGCAGTAGTTTTATCAGCACAAATAACACTTGCATCGTACTCATTCAATCCATGAGCTTCCATGAGTCTTTGCTGTTTTTCTTCAGGTAATTCGCTTAAGTTATTTTTAACTTCATCTATAAGTTCTATAGGAATATTATGTGGAACTAGGTCAGGGCAGGGAAAGTATCTGTAATCATTCGCAAATTCTTTTGTTCGCATTGATCTTGTTTCGTCCTTTACAGAGTCGTATAGCCTTGTCTCTTGCTCAATCTTTTCACCAGATTCCAAAACTTTAATTTGTCGTTTAATTTCAAAATTAATTGCTTTTTCAACGAATTTGAATGAGTTTATATTTTTAATTTCCGCACGAATGCCATATTCTTTATCGTCAGGCTTCATAATTGAAACATTCGCATCGCATCGCATAGATCCTTGGGACATGTTGCCGTCTGAAATATCTAAATATGTAATTATTTGATGAATTTTCTTGAGGTATTTCACAGCTTCTTCGGCAGACCTGATATCGGGCTCTGAGACAATTTCAAGCAGCGGCACTCCCGATCTGTTTAAATCAACAACAGACTCATGGTCATAAACATCATGCATGGACTTGCCAGCATCTTCCTCGAGATGAGCTTGATGGATCCTTATATTCTTACCATCAATATCTACTGAACCGTTTTTTACAATGGGATAGTGCAGTTGAGTAATCTGATAACCTTTTGGAAGGTCTGGATAGAAATAATTTTTTCTGTCAAAAACCATGGTTTTTGCAATCTCTGCATTAGTAGCAAGACCAAAAGCAATTCCCTGTTTGACCGCACCATCGTTTAATACTGGCAGGACACCTGGTAAACCCATATCTATAAGATCAACAAGTGTATTCGCTTCTTCACCAAATTTATTTTTGGATGGTGAGAAGAGTTTAGTATTAGTTAGAAGTTGAACATGGACCTCTAAACCAATCACTGGTTGCCAACCATTAATTAGGGTGTCATTTTGTGCCAATCTGTCACCTCCTGTAATTTATTTGTTAAATTTAGAATAAGATCCTCCGAAAAATAATTTCCGACAAATTGTGCTCCTGTAGGAAGTTCATTGGCAAAGCCATTGGGAAAAGATATTGCAGGTAAGCCTGCTAAATTTGCAGGAATGGTTAATAGATCCTCTTTATACATTCTATTTGGATCTGAGCTTTCACGATTCATTTCAAATGCTTGGTCCAGAGTAGTTGGTAAAAAAACAAGGTCTACAGAGTTAAAGAAACTATCAAATTTTGACTTAATCATTCTTCTTACCCTTTGTGCCTTTCTGTAATATGCATCATAAAAACCTGCAGATAAAACATAAGCTCCGATCATAATCCTTTTTTGAACTTCATCTCCAAACCCCTCAGACCTTGTTTTCAAATACAGATCATTTATATTTTCAGCTTCCGCTCTATGGCCAAATTTAACACCATCAAATCTTGAGAGATTTGATGAGCATTCTGCAGGAGCAATAACATAATAAGAGCAAATTCCACTTGAGAGCTCAGAAAAATCAAGCTCAACAAAAGAATGACCTAATTCAATAAGCATATCTTTTGAATTCTCATAAGCCTTGAGCACATCATCAGAGATACCGAGATTTTCAATGCCTTTTAAAACCCCAATTTTCAATTTACCAAAATCTTGTTCCAGGCATTTTTCATAGCTAACCTCTTTCCTCTTTGCGCAAGTTGAATCTTTCATATCATAGGATGCCATTACATCAAGCAGTGTTGCGCATCCAAAAGCATCTCTAGCAAACGGGCCTGCTTGATCCATGCTTGAACAGAAAGCTATCATCCCCCATCTTGAGACGAGGCCATATGTTGGCTTTAATCCAGTAATTCCACACAGTGCTGCAGGTTGTCTTATAGAGCCGCCGGTATCAGTACCAGTTGAAATGCTCGTTATGCCTGCTGCAACGCAAGCTGCTGAGCCTCCTGAGCTTCCTCCAGGCACTAAAGATTCCCCCCATGGATTAACAACAGGCCCAAAGAAACTTGTTTCATTCGATGAGCCCATAGCAAACTCATCCATATTTGTTTTACCAATCATTATCGATCCTGCCTTATTACAATTTTCTGTAACTGTAGACTCATAAGGGGGCACAAATTTTTCTAACATTTTTGAGCCACAAGTAGTTACTCTTCCTTCAGTACAAAATATGTCTTTGTGAGCAATAGGTACTCCTCCTAAAGGAAGCGCTTTAAAATCATCAAAATTATTATCAATATGCTGAGCTTTTTTTAGAGCATCCTCTTGGAATTCATTAATAAAAATATTCAAATCCTTATTTTCATTAATTTTCTTAAAGCACTCCTTAACCTGCTCTTCGGCAGAAATTTCTTTGCTGCGAAATTGTTCTCTAATGTTTTTTAAACTCATTCAATAATTTTTGGCACTACAAAGTAGTCCTCGTCCGATTTTGGTGAATTCTTAAGAAAATCCTTTTTTTGATTTCTATCATTATCCTTGTCTTCCCTGCTTATATTTGTAAGTTCAAGAGGATTATTAAGGGGTTCAAATTGTTCTAAATCAAGTTCGTTCATCTGATCTATCATTTGAAAGGTATTTTGAAGTTTCTCAATGATTTTTGGATAATCTTTTTCATCTGCACCCAAACGTGCAAGAAATAAAAGATTTTTTAACTCGATTTTATCCATTAAAAGCCTTATTCTATATAGTTCTGGTTATTATAGAGGTTTAATTATAAGCATGTTTAGTTTTTTAAGAAGTCTTTTTTCAAATGATATATCAATAGATTTAGGCACTGCAAATACATTAATTTATACAAAAGAAGGTGGCATTGTGCTGGATGAACCTTCAGTTGTTGCTATTCAAGAAAAAAATGGTCAAAAAACTGTTGTTGCTGTTGGGCATGACGCCAAGAAAATGCTGGGAAGAACTCCAGGCCAAATGGAAGCTATAAGACCTCTTAGAGATGGTGTTATTGCAGATTTCAATGTAACAGAAAAAATGTTACAGCACTTTATAAAAAAAGTTTCTAATAATTCAATCCTAACACCCAGCCCCCGAGTGCTAATTTGTGTTCCATCTAAGGCTACACAAGTTGAAAAAAGAGCAATAAGAGAATCTGCATTATCGGCTGGAGCAAGTGTAGTTAAATTAATAGAGGAGCCTATTGCCGCTGCCTTAGGAGCGGGTGTAGAAATTGATCAGCCAAGAGGCAGTATGGTTATAGACATTGGTGGTGGAACGTCTGAAGTAGCAATTCTATCTTTAAATGGCATTGTTTATTCAGAATCTCTCAAAGTTGGAGGAGATAAATTTGATGAGGCCTTGCAAGCTTATGTAAGAAGGAAATTTGGAGTTGTGATTGGAGAAACAACAGCTGAACTAATAAAACTGCAGGTAGGTTGTGCAACATTAAATTGCAAAAAAGAATTTGAAGCTTTTGAGTTTAGAGGCCGCAACCTAGCTGAGGGAATACCAGAAATGGTAATTTTTCAAAAGGAAGATGGATTTAGAGCCCTTGAAAATCAGACCTCTGCAATAGTAAGGTCTGTTAGAACGGCTTTAGAATTATCGCCACCTGAATTGGCAGCTGATATCTCTGCAGATGGAATCGTGCTGACAGGAGGAGGAGCTTTGTTGCACTGTCTTGATACCCTTATCGAGCAATCAACAGGTATTCCTACAAGAGTCGCTGAAGACCCACTAACATGTGTTGCAAGGGGCGGAGGAATTGCTTTAGCTTTGATGGATAAGGACTTTGATTTATTTGCTGAAGAATAATGGTCCAAAGAGTCCTTTCAAGAAGAAATAAACTAACTATAGTTTTTTTTGCTCTGCTACAGCTAATAGCATTCGGTTTTCTTGCAAACTATTTCCAGTTAAATTCATTAGCTCAGCGATCACTTGATAGGCTATTTAATGTCCCACAAAATATCTTTGCTCAAATCTTTGAAGAGTACAGAGAGTTTGAAAGTGAACGTGCTTTTACATTGGAAAAAGAAATCAAAGATTTAGAAGATACAATCTATGAAAAAGACTTAGAGATTGAATCATTACAAAACCAAAAAAGATTTATCTCTTCTACTGTTTTGCCGAAGACTCCACAAGAAACTTATATTTCGGGGTTTAGGTATGCTGATTATGAGTGCTGCAGTAAACATAGAATTTTTATTAAACTCAATCAAGAACTTGAAAATCAAGTTTTTGCTGTATCACAAGGAGATTTTGCTATTGGAAAAAGTAGGCGAAAGGTTTTTGATGAATTTGAGGTAGCACTTCTTAGTGACAGAGAAGAATACATTTCAATTAAAAATTCAAAAGGTTTTTTTTGTATTGCAAAAGGGAGCGGCGAGCCACAAAGAGTTTTTTGTGAAAATGAATCAAAGTCAGGATTTTTTGAGGAAGGTGATACTTTTTTTTCAACTGGATTTGATGGCATTTACCCAGAGGGCCTAATTGTTGGAAATTTAGATGATATTGAAACGTTAGAGGGCGAAAATTTCAAACAAAAGCTCAATATTCAGCTATTTTTTGACCCATATAAATCCATGAATAAAAAGGTTATAACTCATGATTGAAATTAGATATACCTTTATATTTATACTTTTTTTATTTTACAGCTATGTTGTAAATATTTTTGGTATTTCCAGCTTCATGCCTGATGGTTTCATAATAAATATTTTGATCATGGCCACTTTTCTTAACAAAATGCCAAGTGTATATTATTTTATCCTTCTTGGATTTATTGCCGATTTATTCTTCTCTGAAATAGTTGGCCCATATATGTTTTGTTACTTTTTATCAGGCCTTTATCTTAATTTTGAATCATTGCGCTGGATTCAAAGGGCTTTTCTGGAGCAGATGATACTCGTATTTATTTTAAGTTTGATAGTAAACCTGCTGCTCCTAACTGCAAATGAATTGAGTTTTGATTTTCAGAGGATTGTTATTAATCCATTTGTAAATGTTGCTCTTTGGTCAATATTATTTTTCACACAGAGGGGGAAATGGTTGAAAAATATCTAATTTGGCCTCTAAGGGTATTTTTGTACTCTGCTGGCCTATTCCTGATAATTTTCTATACAGCGATTGGCTTTTTAAGTTTGAATGATATAAGTAGTAGAGTAGTAAACAATATTTATGGCAAATCACTGACTTTTAGCGATATTGAGTTTAAACCAAGAATACTTGGATTAGAGGTATCAGCAGAAGAAATATTATTCATAGACCCTTCTTATGAATTTTCAGCTAAAAAGATTAATCTTAGTGTTAATGTTTTAAAGTCAATTGTCGGTAAAAGGCTATTTTTTGAAGACATTTCCCTTTCAGATGGCTACATAAACTTCTTGAAAGAATCTGAATCTAATGAACAGGTAAACTACTTTGCTAAAAAGATATACTTTGATGGATTCAAAACACGTGCATTGGAGTTCGAAAGTTTAGAGCTTCAAAATTTAGTTTCAAGAGACGGAAATATAGGTTTTCAATTCTCAAACTTAGATCTTAATATCAATGCAAATGTCCGCTCTCTACAGAATCTAAATGGCTACGGGTTTTATTCAAATAGAAATTTAGCATTTTCCCTATATTCAAGCATTGCAAACATAGGTATTAATGGATTTAACATGATAGATGCACCAAATTTGTCTGGAATTATTGATTTAAGTTTTGATAAAAAATTTACGATACCTAGTGCTTTGTTATTGGCTAGTGATGAGCAAAGCAGAGTTATTTCTTCCTTTAGTTATAAGGATCTATTTAATTTTAGGGCATTGGTTAGTAGTAATTCAGAGACAGCGAAAAAATATTTTCCTTTTACCACTGAGCCGTTGTTAGATTTTTTAGAAGAAAAGAGGTTTAATGCAGAAAATGTAACAGCTCTTGTGCAGTTCATAAGCGGCAATGGTAAATCAAACTTTAATATCGTTACAAATATCAATGACTTCTCCTTTCAACATAATGATAGTGAATTCGTTGGCCCAGAAATTTATGGAGAAATATCCAAAGAAAAATTTACACTTTTTGCAGATGAAATGTATTTGAACGATATTGAATTTGAAAATATTAATATCACTAAACTCAAAAAAGAAAAGTTTTATCAAGCATCTTTAAACCTTTTAGATGAGCCTCTTAGATTTAATTATTTTGATGGAATTGCTAAGAATATATATTGGAATAAGAAAATTCCCGGGACCAATAATTTTATTTCTTTAAGCAAAGATAAGGCTATCTTTTCGCTAGATGACGTTCCATTTCTTTTTAGTGTAGATCAAGGTGTTCGATTGATTTCAGAAACTATCAAAGTAAATCCTAGTAAACTCAGATCAAATTTATTTTCTTTGGATGACACCTTTATGAACGAATTTAGCTATAACCTCGCTAGTGGAAAGGTTACAGATATGAACCTCAAGGGGACAATACTCGAGGAAGGAATAGTTTCAAATAATTTTGAAAATCTGGGTTTCGAGAGATTTAATTTTTTAATTACCAATGGAGAACTATATTCTAATAAAAACACAATAAGTTTTTCTGGGACTACATCCTTTAATGGAACAAAACTTACTTACTCTGAGGATACTTTCGATTTAGGCGCACTTAGAGTTTTAACATTAATTGATTTAAGGGCAAATATTTTTGATATTCTTAATTTAGATTTCCAAAAAATTAACTCTAGAGATTTCTTTGTTGACGAATTTAAAGGAAACCTAGTTTTCTATCAAAATGAATTAGTTAATGTAGAAGATATTTTGCTTTCATTTGGAACTTCTGAAGCAAATATTATTGGGACTATTGAGTCCCAAAATAATTATTTAGATTCATTCAATTTAGATTTAAAGTTTGAATCAAATATAAGTCAAAATATACCATGGTACTTTGCAATTCTTGGTAATTTGCCTGCAGCGGCGGGCGCAGCCCTTATAACTGGAATAATTGAACAAGATAATGAAACTTTGTTTTCAAATAGTTTTAAAATTACTGGCAATTTAGAAGACCTAAAAATTAAGTCTATAGAATAAGAATGCTTACTATTCCTAAAAAGCTTACAAAACCAACTATATCCGTAACAGTCGTTATAACGACACTCCCTGAAATTGCTGGATCATAACCAAGTTTTCTCAAGAGCATTGGAAATAAAAATCCAAATACAGCCGCTACTACAAGATTGATTATCATAGCCAATGAGATTGCAATTGAAAGAAAATAATCTCCAAACCAAAAATTTGTAATAAAGAAAATTAATATTGAGAAAAATAATGCATTTACTACAGCAACAATGAATTCACGTCGAAATAGATATTTAATACCCTTTCTATTAAGTTTTCTTAGAGCTTCTGCCCGAATGTAAATTCCTAGAGTTTGGGTTGCAGCTATTCCACCCATACTTGCTACAATTGGCATTAAAATTGCTGCATATATTACCTTATCAATTACCTCATAAAAGAAACTTATTGCAAAAGATGCACTCATTGCTGTTAAGAGGTTTAAAGTTAACCATATAAGCCTACTTTTTATTGATTTCCTTGGAGATGCAAAAACATCACCCTCAGTTTGAGTAAGGCCAATAAAGTCTTGCTCTACTTCATCAACAGCAATATCTAGAATGTCATCAACTGTAATCCTTCCAAGCAATTTATTTTTACTGTCTATTACAGGAGCAGAAAAAAGATCTTTTGATTTAAATAAATTGTAAACATCAATTTCATTCATATCAGAATCAATGGGTTCAAATTCTGTATCCATTATTTCTCTAACAGTCAGGCTTGGTTCAGAAGTTAGTATCTTTGTAATTGGCAGTATCCCGATATACTCATCATTTTTAGATACTACATAAATATCATCTGTATTTTGAGGGATATTTTTTAGAAACCTTAAATATCTTGAAACAAGCTCTATTGTGTTATCTGCTCTCACAGTGACTATATCAGTATTCATTAAACCGCCAGCAGATTCCTCAGAAAATTCAAGTACATTGGCAACCCTTCCTCTATCTCTTGAATTCATCAGGCTTAGTACCTCATTATTTATCTTGTCAGGGAGAGATTGAAGAATATCTGCAAGATCATCTACTTCAAGATCACTAATTGCTAATGAAATCTCCTCAGGATTCATGCCATATAAGACCTCTTCTCTAATTTTTTCATTCAATTCACCTAGGACCTCACCTTCAGCATCAAGTTGTATGAGATCCCATATTATTTTTCGTTCTTGAGGTGGTGAAGATTCAATTAAATAAGCTAATTCACTTGAGGACATTTCTCCCAAAAGTCTTGTGAGCTTTGATCTAAACTCAGGGTTATTTATTGTATTTTGAATCAATTCATATTTTGATTCTGAATTGTTTGATGCCATGAGGCTATTTTAGGAGAATAATCTAATTTTCCCTACCAAAATAAAACTCTTTTGCAATAGGATCATTGATTATTTCTGCTGATGAACCCATAAGTATTACTTCACCTTGATTCATTAAAATAATATCATCACACACTTTTATGACATCCCTAAAGTTGTGATCACTTATAAATATTCCAACATTTTTACTTAAATCTTTCAGAATTTTATTAATTTCATCTACAGAAATTGGGTCAACGCCAGCAAAAGGCTCATCAAGCAAAATAAACTTTGCATCCAGCAGAATTGATCTCAGAATCTCTGCTTTTCTTTTCTCTCCTCCAGATAAAAGTTTAGCTTTTGTATTTTGCTTATCTTTTAGATTCATTTTAGAAATAAGGGCATCAATCTCTTCATTTTTAGATTTTTCTATTGATTTAAATTTAAGCTCCACAACAATCTCTAAATTTTGTCTTAAAGATAACTCCTCAAACAAAGAATTTTCTTGGGGGACATATGAAAGGCCTAGCTTTGATCTTTCTTCGATATTTTTATTTGTTAAGTCGTCTGAAAACAAAGTAATCTCACCTTGATCAACTTTTGACAGCCCAGCAATAGCTCTGAACAAGCTTGTTTTACCTGCTCCATTTGCCCCTAATAAACCAGTGATTTTTTTGTTATTTAATTTAGTATTTATATTTTTAAATAATGTCTTTCCGTTAAGAGATTTTGAGAGATTATTAATCTTTATCATTTTCAAGGTTTATTTTTATTGTTTCCGAAATTATCTTTGTATCTGATCTTGTGAGTTCAGCATCTCCATATAACTCAATTGTTCCCGAAATCATCTTAAGTTTATTAGATATTCCAAAAATAGTTTCTCCACCTTCAACATAAGAAAGTTCAACAGGATTTCCTTCAGCAAGAAACTCCTCCGATTCTTGCATAATAACTAATTTTTCAGCTTGGAAGCTTATATTTTCTGAGGTGAAGTTTACCTTCCCAGAATATATAAGCTTATTTTCTTCGGTATCTATCTCTACTAAATCTGACTTAATCTCATATTCCTGAGAAAATAAAAAAAAAGGTATTAATAAAAAAAATAATGCCTTATATAACATTTGCTTCCAAAATCTCATGCATTGTAATGAAACCAACAATTTTATTTGATTCCTTAACAATAAGACTATAAATTTTATGCTTGCTCATAATTTCAGCAGCATTTAATGCAAGATCATCTTTTTCAACAGTTTTATATTTTTTTGTCATCACCATACCAACAGCAATTTTATCGATATCCTCACTTTTCTGTAATTGTCTTCTTAGATCCCCGTCTGAAAAAATTCCCACAATTTTATTGGTTTTATTTTTTATCAATGCAAATCCTTGTTTTTTCCTTGAAATTTCGATGATCACATTTCGCAAACTGGAGGTCTCGCTAACAAGAGCAGATTTTTTTATATCGATCATTAAATCAGCTACTTGTAAAGTTAGTCTTTTCCCAAGCTTTCCTCCAGGATGAGATTTCGCAAAGTCATTTGCTGTGAAGCCCCTTGCCTTAAGCAATGAAACTGCGATAGCATCCCCAAGAGCCAGCATTACAGTAGTGCTCGAGGTAGGCGCCAACCCATTTGGACATGCTTCTTTATTTACCTTAACCTCTAGATGTTCAATCGATGAGGCTGCAATTGTGGACGATGAATTCTCTGTAATAGACAATATTTTTATTTTATTTTGTTTGAGAGCTGGCAGAAGATCAATTATTTCCTTGCTCTCTCCTGATTTTGATAGAGCAACTAAAAGGTCAGATTTTTGGATCATTCCAAGATCTCCATGAAGTGCTTCTGCAGGATGAATAAAGAAAGATGGAGTCCCTGTGCTTGATAATGTTGCAGAAATTTTATTTGCTATATGCCCAGATTTTCCCACCCCTGTAATAAAAACCTTTCCCTTACATTCAAATATAATCTGACAGAATTTATTTACATTAAAGGATTTTGACTTAGAAAAAGCTAAAAGCTCTTCAATCTCAACAGAAAAAGCCTTTTTTGCTTCTTTTTGGAAATTAATTTTTCTCATTTCAATCTATAATTTACACATGTTACGATTTTTTTGTTGGAAAATAACCATTCTATTGCTTTTATCTTTACAACTTCATTCAGACAAAAATTCTGAAATTTATTCTTTCATTGATGATAATGCTCAATATTTTTTGACTGTAATAAAAGAGGAAGGTTCAAATTTTGAGGATAATCCAGATGAATTTAAAGAAAAATTAAAAAATATTTGGGAACCTATGGTGGATGTGCAATTGGTTTCTAGATTAATTTTAAACAAAGCATATAAATCTGCATCTCAGGAACAAATATATCGATTCCAAGAAAGAACAAAAAAACTTCTCCTTGATACTTACGTGTCAACTTTGCTTGAGTTTAAAGATTATGAGATTTTTACAAATGCTAAAATAAAGACTAATAAGAATAAGACCTTTGAGATTGAAATAAAATTCGACTCATCTTCCTCTTACTCATTTATTACGAAGTTTACAGTTTATAGAAATAAAGGAGGAGAGTTAAAAATAATTAATATAATAATTGATGGCATCAACCTGGGCCTTACTTTTAGAAATCAATTTCAAGGTGTGCTGAAAAAAGAAGGTAACAACTTGGATAAAGCTATTGAATCTTGGCAGCCTCTATCAAGTGAGGATTTATTCTCAAACTAAGCAATAAATGGAGAAGTTAATCATCAAAGGTGGAAACCAGCTCCATGGAGAAATAAATTGTTCTGGAGCAAAAAATGCAGGTTTGCCAATACTTGCCTCGAGCATTTTATTTTCCGATTCAATTCAGGTTGGAAACCTTCCACATCTTAAAGATATCTCAACAATGCTTGAGTTGCTTAATTCCATGGGTTCAGATATCTGTCTTGAAGAGAACGGAATGCTCACAATTGATTCGTCAAACCTCACTAATCCAGAAGCAAGATATGAATTAGTGAAAACGATGAGAGCTTCTATTCTGGTAATGGGCCCCCTTTTAGCTAAGTATGGTAAAGCAAAAATTTCACAACCTGGTGGTTGTAATATTGGAACAAGACCGATAGATTTCCACTTGTCGGGCCTCGAACAAATGGGAGCAAAAATTAAAATTGATTCAAAGTTTATTTATCTTGAAGCTAATAAACTTAAACCGATCAACTTTTCTTTTCCTAAAATTTCTGTAACTGGAACAGAGAACTTAATAATGGCTGCTATTTTTACATCTGGAGTTACAAATCTAAAAAATTGTGCAAAGGAGCCTGAAGTTGTTGATTTAATAAACTTTTTAAATTCCTGTGGAGCAAAAATTGAAGGTGCAGGAACTTCAAATATTTCCATCACAGGTGTAGAAGACCTAGTCGGAGGCGATTGGAATATTTTACCAGACAGAATTGAAGCAGGCACTTACCTGGTGGCAGGCGCAATTACAAATGGACATGTAAGAATAAATAATATTTCAGATAATTTAATTCTTCCGATAATAAAGACTCTTGAAAGGATGGGTGTGACAATAAAAATAGGCAAATATTGGGTTGAAGTGGATGCTACAACATCAGATTTAAAATCAGTCGATATTGAAACTGGTCCTTTCCCAGGATTTCCTACAGATATGCAAGCACAATTTATGACACTTAATTGCATATCACATGGCTCAAGCCTTACTACAGAAACAGTTTTTGAAAATAGGTTTCAGCATGTTACAGAATTAAAAAAAATGGGAGCAAAAATATCATTGAATAATAATCAGGCAAAAATTGAAGGTGTTTCTAATCTAGTTGGCTCAAATGTCTCTGCTTCGGATTTAAGAGCTTCAGCAAGTTTAGTCTTGGCAGGACTTGTTGGAAAAAATAGAACACAAATTGATGACATTTATCACATTGATAGAGGTTATGAGTGTATAGAGGAAAAATTAAATAAGCTTGGTGCAGAGATTATAAGAGAACCAACTATTTAGCCTGAAATTCAAATTAAATTCTTTCTGGTCTCTCAATAGTTTTAAGATTTAAGCTTACCCTTTCATTATTTCTTATTACAATTAATTCAAGTATATCGCCAGGTGATAAGCTATTAATTGAAGCTCGTAAAGTACTCCATAGTGGCTCAGAGCCTTTTATAGATATGATAATATCTTCATCTCTTAAGCCATTTACAATGGTAAGATCATCACCAATTACTTGAAGAGCTCTTAGCTGTTGTCCTGTCAAATCTCTGTAAACTATATTTCTAAAGCTAAGGTTTCCTAGCCAAGCTTTTTTAACTTTGCCGTGTTTTATAATCTCTTCAACAATTGATAGTACTTTTTCTGATGGAAGGGCAAATCCTACTCCATCAGACCCCCCAGAAAGAGAGGCTATTGAAATATTCAGCCCTAGGAATTTGCCTTGTTCATCCACAAGCGCCCCCCCAGAATTGCCTTTGTTTATTGAAGCATCAGTTTGAATAATCTCTAAATATGGATTTCCAAAGTGCCTATCAGTAGCACTAATTATCCCTGATGAAAGTGATATCCCAACATTATAAGGATTTCCTATAGCAAAAACTTTTGCACCAATCTCAATCTTTTGTGGCTGAGATAAATCGATTGGTCTTAAATTATTATTTTCAATTTTTACTACGGCAATATCTGAAAATTGATCAAACCCTATAACTCGAGCTGTGATTAAATTTCCATTTAACTTTACTGAAACACTTTGCCCATTCACTAGTAGGTGATATGCGGTGATAATGTAACCATCTTCTGAAACTATTACTCCAGAGCCAAAAGTTTTTGCTCCACGAAAATCTGTGGCCTCTATCTGTACAACCGAGGATATAATTTCCTCATAATTTATATTTATTTCTTCTTGATTATTGCTTTTTAAAAGTGCAATTTGTATGCCAACAAAAATGCCCAAAAATAATAATAGTAAAAACAAGTTTTTCATGGTTTCAAATCCCTTCCCTTTATATTAATATATAGCACGTCAACATTGAGCATTACATGAAAACAACAGCACTTAGATCGCAAGATATTGAACAAAAATGGTACTTAATAGATTGTTCCAACCAGACGCTAGGGCGTCTTTCTGTGCGAGTGGCAAATATTTTACGAGGCAAAACAAAGCCAGAGTATACACCAAATGCAGATGTAGGTGATTTCGTTGTGCTTATAAACGCAAAAAATATTAAAGTGACTGGCTCTAAGAATGAAAACAAAATATATTATTCACATTCAGGATATCCCGGAGGAATTAAAAAGATAAATTTTAAAGACCTGCTTGAGAAGGATCCTGAAAAAGTTTTGAGAAACTCAGTAAAGGGAATGTTGCCAAAAAATAAATTGAATAGACAAATAATTAAAAAACTTAAAATTTATTCAGATGATGTGCATCCACATGAGGCACAAAATCCCGAGGTGCTAAGCTAATGACAACTATTTCAGGAAGACGAAAAGAAGCTACAGCCGTTGTTCGCATGAAAAAAGGAAAGGGAAATATGGTAGTGAATAACAAACCTTTAGATGAGTACTTTGGAAGAGATGTTGCAAAAATGATTGTAAAGCAGCCATTAGCCCTTACAAAAACAATAGAGCAATTTGATTTTGATATTAAAGTAAAGGGAGGGGGGTCTTTTGGTCAAGCCGGAGCAATAAGACTAGCAATATCAAAAGCACTTGTTGAAAATAACCCAGACTTTAGGTCAGACCTAAAAAAAGCTGGACTTTTAACAAGAGACTCAAGAGTTAAAGAAAGAAAGAAAGTTGGGTTGAAAAAAGCTAGAAAAAGCCCTCAGTTTTCAAAAAGATAAATTATTAGATTTAATGTCAAAAAAAATTGACCATAACAGACGAAGAGCTCTGCATATAACATCAGGCATAATGGGTGCTGTTACAGTGGGTGCGTTTGCAGTTCCTTTTCTTAGTGCATGGAATCCAAGCGAAAAAGCAAAAGCTCTTGGAGCTGCGGTAAAGTTCGATTTATCTAAATTGCTTCCGGGATCTATGGCAGTTATTGAGTGGAGAAGAACACCAATTTTTGTAGTTCATCAAACAGATGAAGCAATTCAAAATTTACCCAAACTGAATGATAGGGTTACCAACCCTGCACTTGGCGAGGGCATTTCAAGGACAAGTAATGAGAAATATACAATTTTGAAAGGGGTCTGTACCCATCTTTCTTGCGCACCAAAATACCATCCAGAAATTGAACCAAAAGCTTGGGATCAAGAATGGCTTGGAGGATTTTTTTGTCCATGTCATGGATCGAAATTTGATCTTGCTGGAAGGGTATATAAGGGAGTACCTGCTCCAACAAACTTAGAGGTGCCACCACATAGTTTTGATGGAGATAATTTAATTATTGGAGAAGAAGTATAAATGGAGAAAGCAAAGAAAAACTCTTTCATGAGCTGGTTAGATAAACGTTTACCTGTCACAGAAAACTTAGAGAGGCATTTGACAAAGCACCCTGTGCCTAAGAAAGTAAATTTCTTCTATATTTTTGGTGCTCTTCTCATGGTTATTTTTATGGTGCAGGTCATTACCGGGATCTGGTTAATGATGTTTTATACAAATACAGAAGAGGGTGCATTCGCCTCTATTGAATATATCATGAGGGATGTAGAGTATGGGTGGTTAATGAGATATATGCATAGCACCGGAGCAAGTGCGTTCTTCTTTTTGATGTATTTTCATATGTTCAGAGGCCTTCTTTACGGATCTTATCAAAAGCCCAAAGAGCTAGTTTGGTTATTTGGTTGTTTCCTCTTATTCCTTTTGATGGCAGAAGGATTTCTTGGTTATGTGCTTCCATGGGGCCAAATGTCTTATTGGGCAGCAAATGTAATTTTATCGTTATTTGGTGCCATACCCTTTATTGGTGAAGATCTTCAAGTCTGGATACAAGGCGATTATGTGTTATCGGGAGCAACCCTTTCAAGATTTTTTGCACTACATGTTGTTGTTGTTCCTTTGTTGATGATAGCACTAGTGGTCTTCCACATATTCGCACTACATGAGGTGGGTGCCGGAAATCCTGAAGGAGTCGATATAGAAAAACATAGAGATAAAAATGGCATGCCATTAGATGGAGCGCCATTCCACCCTTACAAAACATTAAGTGCCTTACCAGCAATTGGGATATTTTTTGTAATCTTTTTTGCTATAGTATTTTTTGCTCCAGAAGGTGGAGGATATTTCCTTGAAAAACCAAATTTTGAAGAGGCAGATTTCTTAAAGACTCCTGAACATATTGCACCAGTTTGGTACTATGCCCCCTTTTATTCAATTCTTAGAGCAATTACATTTGGAATACCTTTTTTGGGAATTACCAGTAAATTCTTAGGCTTCATCATTTTTGCTGGAAGTATCGCTATATTATTTATTGTACCTTGGTTAGACAGATCCAATGTTCAGAGCATTAGGTATAAGGGAATCTACAGTAAAGTTGCAATGATTCTCTTTGCTGCTTCGTTCCTGACTCTTGGCTACTTAGGAACCAAACCAGTAAATGAATTAAGAACTTTAATTGCACAAATATGCACTTTATTCTATTTCCTCCCGCTTATTTTAATGCCAATTTATACAAAATATGAAAAAACGCTAGAGGTTCCAGATAGGCTATGATGAAAATTAGAGCTCTCTTCATTTTTCTTTTTTTTGTGACATTTCCGGTTTGGGCAGCGGCTGAAACAGAATGCGGAACACTAGAAAAGTGCGATAGCTTTAAATCAAATGTTCACGATAGAAATTCACTTCAGAGAGGGCTGGGACTATATAAAAACTACTGTTCTAGTTGCCATACGCTTAGATACCTGAGGTGGAATAGACTGGAAAGAGATCTTGATATTCCAGAAAATATCCTAGTAGAGGATTTAATTAATAACCCGCAAGTTAAGACCTCTGATTTCATAACATTTGGCTTACCTGAAGTTTCTGCAATAGGTGCTCCTGACTTAACATTAAGAACAAGAGTAAGAGGGGAAGAATGGATTTATACCTACCTTAGAACATTCTATGAAGATTCAGAACAAATAACTGGTTCTAACAATCTGGTATATCCTGGCACAGCTATGTTGAATGTTTTAGGCGGTCTACAAGGGAGACAGGTGCTTGATCAAAATGGGAACTTGGAAAAAGTTGGAGACGGAACAATGTCCACAGAGGAATATGATGCAGCCATTGGTGATTTAGTTACATTTTTAGCCTATGCATCCGAGCCAGCTAGAATTAGTAGGGAAAAAAATGGTATTTTTGTGATATTATTCTTCATTGCCTTCACTGCAGTAATGTGGTTGCTAAACAGAGAATATACTAAGGACATCAAATGATTTTTTATTCAGAAGATAAAGGGCATTACAGCCACATGGTAAGACTCGTTCTTGCGGAAAAAGATATTTCTTGTGAAATAAAAGAGTTTGACCCTTTTGGAAAGTTACCCGAAGATTTGCCAACAATTAACCCATACAACAAACTTCCTGTGCTAATGGATAGAGAAGTAACTATTTACGAGCCCAGAATAATTCTTGAATATTTAGATGAAAGGTTCCCTCACCCACCCTTACTTCCAATTTACCCTAACGAAAAGGCAGAATGTAGGTTGTTAATACATAGGATAGAAAAAGATTGGCTTCCATTGATTGATAAAATGATGAGTCCAAAAATTTCTCAAAAGGAATTTGATGCAAACAAAAAAATTCTAGTATCACTGGTTTCAGGGATAGTTTTAGTTTTAAAAGAAAAACCATTTTTTATGAATGATGAATTTACCCTTGTGGACTGCTATATGACCGCTATTCTTTACAGACTGCCTTACTTGGGTGTGTCAGTTCCAAATTCAAAATCATTTTCTAGCCTTAAATCTTACCAAGAAAAACTATTCAAAAGACCAAGCTTTGAATTATCTCTTACTGATTCAGAGAGAGATTTAAAGTATTCGTTTTAATTTATATAGGACCTAGCAAAGAGACCATCTTCATCTAGAAAATATATTCCGTTGAAACCTCTTATTTCACCGTATATTTTATTTTTGATTGCGAAAGACAATAGCATAGCATCATAGCCCAATGAAAAGCTTCTATTTTTATTTAAGTCAAAACCAAAAGGAGATGAGTAGCTCACATCGACTGACTTTACATTGTGTATCTGCAACTCACTTTTGCTGAGAGTGTTACTAAGATTATATGAAAGAGATAATATGTTATATTCAAGACCAAAATTAAATCTTATGAGCGAGGAAAGCTCATAGAGCTCTTCTTCATTTTGGGGAATTACTAAAATATTTTTAATATCCCTTCTTGCTCTGGGGAAGTGGTTAAGAATTTTTGAATCTTTGTTATCCAATAATTGGAATCTATCATTGCTTTCATTAATTTTAAGAATTTTAGGTATATCTTTTTCAGGAGCTAAAATTGAATAAAAATTTAAATTTGTTCTGCTTAGTTGATATGGAAAATTTGAATATGATTTAAACCCTTCAATTTCATTTTTACTCGCAATTACATCAAATTTATAACCCTCTGAAAGATTGAAAAAGTATTCAATTAGATTTATTTGCATCATTTTATTTGTAGGGATGAATTTACCAATTTCAGAATAATTCATGAATAAAAAATTATCTTTATCTTGGTCTAAACTATAATCCTGAACCAAAGAGCTTTTAAATGGTCCTACGAAGAATGCTTTTTCATTTGGCTCTATATTTATTTTCATTTCCTCAACGAATTCAACCTTATTTTCAATCTTTAAACTTTCATAAGCCCGCATCACACCAAGTTGGTAAAAGATATTAAATGTTTGATTGCTCTTAACTTCAGGTATTAAAAAGACGTATTTATCTTCATAGATGTTATTGATTCCTGATTTATTTAGATCTGTGATTGTAGTAAATCGAGGTGTCCCTTCTTTTTTGAGAAAATTATGTTTTTGTACTGGCTCATATACAGATGAACAACCAATTGTTAAAAGTATGTAAAATATAAAGAATAAATACTTTTTATTCATGAACTTCTATATTATACCCACGCCAATAGGAAATCTTGAGGATTTAACCTTAAGATCAAAAAATATTTTAAAGTCTCTAGATTTTCTAGTCGTTGAAAATAAAAATGTCTCTATAAAACTTCTAAACAAACATTCAATTGACATTAAAAAAATTCTTATTTATAACGACAACTCATCTGAAAAAGATAGAAAAAAAATATTTTCACTATTGAAAACTTCAATTTATGGAGGAGTAATCTCAGATGCTGGCACACCACTTATTTCTGATCCTGGTTTCAAACTAGTTAGGTACTTATTAGAAAATAATGTAAATATTATTAGTCTGCCTGGAGCCAATTCAATTACAACTGCTTTAGTTGGAAGTGGCCTCCCAACCAATAAGTTTCAGTTTCTTGGGTTTGCTCCCAAACAAAAAGATGGCATAACAAGCTTATTTAAAAAAATTATTAGCTTTGATGGTACGAGCATTTTCTTTGAATCACCATTAAGGGTGCATAAGACTTTGCTAGTTTTGAAAGCTCTAGATAAAAATTTGAAATTGGAAGTTTGTCTTGCAAAAGAGTTAACTAAAATCAATGAAAAATTTATAAGAGGTAACCTTTCTTATGTTGTTGAGGCCATTCAATCAGACTCCACTCTTCAAAAAGGAGAATTTGTGATACTTATTTCTGCACAAAATTTTGAAGTTGAAGAAACTGAAGTTGAGACACTGTATGAAAAACTACGAAAACATTTATCTGTAAAAGATCTTTCTTTAGTTGTCTCTACTTTAACGGGAATTAATAAAAATCAGCTTTATAAAAAATTTTTGCAACTATCAAAAAAATCTACATAATATACCAAGAGTTGGTCGAGCTATCGCTTAGCTTTGCTAAGAGGAAAGTCCGGACTTCACAGAGTAAGGTGCCAGTTAACTGCTGGGGAACGTGAGTTTACGGAGAGTGCAACAGAAAATAGACCGCCAAATTGGTAAGGGTGAAAAGGTAAGGTAAGAGCTTACCGCTCAAAGTAACATTTGAGGCATTGAAAACCCCACCTGAAGCAATGCCAAGTAGAGATTAAATTGTGTTACTCGCACATAATCAGGGTAGGCAGCTTGAGTGCTTTGGTGACAAAGTACCTAGATAAATGATAGCTAAAACAGAATCCGGCTTATAGACCAACTCTATTCTCTAATCTAAACTCTACATATGACTTGGCAAATTCTTGATACAAATTATGAACAGGCAAAAATAGCAATTATTGGTGTTGGTGGCGGCGGCGGTAATACCGTTCAACATATTATCAATTCTGGAGTGGAGGGCGTTGAGTACATATGTGCAAATACGGATGCCCAAGCACTTAGTATGGTTCAAAATGCCAAGACTCTTAAATTAGGAAAAGACATAACAAAAGGATTAGGTGCCGGAAATAATCCTGAATCTGGCAGGGTTGCAACTGAGGTTTGTAGAGAAGAAATATCAGATTTATTAAAAAACACCCAAATGCTTTTTGTTACAGCTGGCATGGGAGGCGGCACAGGAACTGGTGGTGCTCCAGTAATTGCAAAAATTGCAAAAGAGCTAGGTATTTTAGTTGTTGGAGTGGTCACAACACCTTTTAAAACAGAAGGCGAAAAGAGACATAATCAAGCAAAATCAGGAATCTCTAAACTCATGGAGCACGTAGATTCGCTTATTGAAATTGATAATGAGAAAATATTTGAAGTTTTCCCACCAGACACTCCCATTGAGAAGGCATTCACAGCAGTAAATGATGTTTTAGTTAACGCGGTCAGAGGTGTTGCAAACATAGTTCTAAAACCTTCAAAGATTAATGTGGATTTTGCAGATGTCTCTGCAGTAATGTCACAAAAAGGCATGGCTTTAATGGGCTATGGTTCAGCCTCTGGAGAAAATAGGTCGTCAGAAGCGATCTTTAAAGCACTAAATAATCCTTTTTTTGATAGTAATGAAGTAAGAAATGCTAAAGGGTTACTTGTGAACGTTTGCGCTTCATCAAGCATTACTCAAGTTGAATTAAAAGAAATTCTTCAAGAAGCTCAAAAAGTTAGCCAAGATGGCGTTGATGCGATCCCAGGCTTAACAATTGATGAATCATTTGAGGAAAAGCTTAGTGTAATAATCATAGCTACAGGATTAAGACGTTACGATATTAATGATATTCAGAGCCCCCGCATAATCTCAACAAATAACCTAATTGAAAATGTTGAGAATCCTTATGTTGATACTGAGTCAATAACTAAAATCAACATTCAAGATGCTTTGAGGAGGTTTCCAAATTAAGCATATCCCAGTTCTGTTAGATGAAGCAGTTGGCTATCTTATTAATTACCCAAAAGGCACCTTTATAGATTGTACATTTGGACAAGGTGGCCACTCAAAAGAAATACTTAAACGTATAGACAAATCCAGTAAATTAATTGCATTTGACTTAGATTCTGAAGCTAAAAAGGCATCAAGGAAAGTCTCGAACTCAAACTTTAAATTTATACAGGATAATTTTAGAAATATTGGCAAATATTTCAAAGATGACTCTGTAGATGGAATTCTTATTGATTGCGGAGTTTCATCTCCTCAGCTAGATAACTTATCAAGAGGGTTTAGTTTTCATGGAAATGCTAATCTAGATATGAGGTTTGGAGAGTCCATAGAAAGATCCTGTAAAGAAATAGTAAATACTTATTCAGAGAAAGATCTTAAAAGAATCTTCAAGGATTATGGTGATGAAAAGTATTCTTCAAAAATTGCAAAAAAAATAGTTACTGAGAGAGATAAAAAAGAAATCATCACAACAAACCAGCTGGTGGAGATCATAGCCTCCGTCAAAAAAATAAGAAAAAAAATTCATCCTGCAACTCAAGTATTCCAAGCATTGAGAATGGAAGTAAATGACGAAATTAGAAACTTACAATCTTGTATTGAGGCATCAAAAAAAATTCTTAAACAAGGAGGTCGATTAGTTGTGATTTCATTTCATTCATTGGAAGATAAAATAGTAAAAAGTGCTTTTAAATATTTAGACAAAGCGCATGAGAAAGATATCCCTTTAACAAAGGATCAGGTCGATGCACCAGAATATAAAATGAGTAAAATATTTACCCCAAAACAAAGAGAAATACACTTCAACCCAAGATCAAGAAGCTCTAAACTCAGGGTGATAGAAAAGTTATGAAATTTAAAGATATATCAATAATTCTTCTAGCCTTTTTAGTTGCAATAATTGCATCTATAAAAGTTTTTTTGGTTTTTGATTATAAAAGAGACTTTGTATACCTATCAGAAATACAAAAGTCCATTGATCTATTAAAAAATGAAAATTCAAAGTTAAGAATTGAATATATTTTGCTTTCAAATTCTTCAACAATAGACCAGACTGCAAAAGAGGGAATATCAAATGAGAAAGATTGATTTAATTTTTTTCATTTTTATTATTTGTCTTGCAATTCCATTCATTAAATTTTTCGATCTCAACCAAGATAGAGACAGATTTGTTTTGGCAGGAAAATTTAGAGCTGAAGCAGTCGATCTTAATGCCTTTCCAAGAAAAGGAATAATTGATAGGAATGGTAATGAATTAGCTGTTGATATTCTTCGGTCAACTTTAATTTTTGAAAATTCCATTGATAAAGAAAATGCCCTGGCTTTTGCTTCTATTGAGGGTGAGCCAGTCTTCTTAACAAACCCAAGGAGGATTTATTTTGAAAAACAACTTTCAAAAAATTTTATTTCTAGACTTGAAAAGTTTTGTCAATGTGAAGCTATTTATGAAAGCCTATTTAGAAGGTACTATCCATATGGAGGGATTATAAGTCCATTAATTGGCTTTTCAGGCTTAGATGGCGGTCTTGAGGGCCTAGAAAAATCTTATGAAAATTATCTAAAATCTGATTTCACCAAGCGGAACCTGACCAAAGATAGAAAGGGAAGAAGAACAAATGGAGACCTTGCTCAATTTTTATCAGAATCTTATTCCCCCCCATTGAAATTAACCATAGATATTAATCTTCAACTGAAACTTTTTGAAGAATTACGAAATTCAATTGCAACAGCAAAAGCTAAGGGTGGGTTTGGAATAATTATGGATATAAAAAAAGGAGATATTCTTGCAAGCGCTAGCTATCCAACATACAACCCAAATGATTCAGATCGCGTAGTTCAAAGAAACAGAGTAATTGAAGAATTTATTGAACCAGGCTCTCTTATAAAGCCGCTTACTGTTGCAGGGGCTTTAGAGCAGAAAATTGTAAATCATGAAACTTTTATTGACACAAATCCGGGATATATAAACCTTTCATCTTATAAAAAAGGAGAGGCAGGAGGGAAAAACTTCGGAGTGATATCTTTATCAGAAGTTATATCAAAATCATCACAGGTAGGAATTGCAAAAATTGCAATACAGTTCGAGACAGAGCAGTTAAGAAGCAATCTAATGTCATTTGGTATTAATAAAGACCTAAATTTAAATTGGCCATCAATAAATTTTGGACATATTCTAGATAGGCAAAAGTTTTATGATATAGACAAAGCATCTATTGGTTATGGTTACCTTGTGAACACAAATCTTGTTCAGATTGCCCGAGCTTATTCAGTTTTTGGAAACAACGGGCTTATGGTAGAGCCAAGATTGATAATGAGTGAAGCTATGCAAACTGAACGAGTAGTCAATAAGGAGAATGCAAATTTTATTTTAGATGCGTTAAGAGAAACTGTTTTGAATGGAACTGCTGAAAACCTAAAGAATGCAAAAGTTTCAATTGCTGGAAAAACAGGCACTGCTGAAAAATTTGTCATTAACGAAGGTTATGTTCAAGGGAAGTACGTATCAAGTTTCGCAGGTATTTTTCCTTACGAGGATCCACAATATGTAATGGTAATTTCCATTGATGAGCCTGATCCAAATAATTATTATGGAGGTCAAGTTTCTGCCCCAATAGTTGGCAACTTATCTGAATTTATGCTTTCAAATGATTATCAAGGTGCAAAGAATTAAAAAGTTTATTAATCCCTCAAGACATTTTGTTGATCACTCACAAGATGTATCAGAAGGAGATACTTTCATTTCAATTAATGGCGGCTGTTCTTACTTATCAAAAAAGCAATCTGATGACTTGAATTACGTTTTAATTTTCGATTCTACAGAAAAGACAGGAACTAAATATATTGATATATCAGATCAGAAAAATAATTATCTTAGTCAGATAGAGGAAATTTATGGCTATAGAGAAACAGACTTCAACAAATTTTTTGTTACTGGCACTAATGGGAAAACAACAACTATTCATTTTCTCAGTCAAATGCTTAGTTTCTCTGGTAGCTCAAATGCTTCTTCTGGAACCCTTGGTATCTTTATAAATAATAAATTTCAGAAGGGTCAAAGGCTCACAACAGAAACTCCAATCTTTATAAGAAATTTTCTTGAAGATTGTACTAAAAATAAAATAAAAAATATCTTATTTGAGGCATCATCTATTGGTCTTGAAGAAAGAAGGCTTACAGATCTAACGATTGATCATGCCGCTCTAAGCAACATTTCAAGGGACCACCTTGACTATCATGGCACATTTGCAAATTACGTTTCTTCAAAACTAAAGCTTGCCAGCTTGTGTAAAGGCACATTTTCTTACGTAAAAGAAGATAATATTTCAGGTTTGGTAAAAAAACATTTCCGTGGAGATAGACTTTTCAGTGCAGCAATAAACAATTCGAGTGCAGATATAAATATACAAGTTAAAAAAGTTTATGAGGATGGAATTATTGATTTCTTTGCTGAGACACCATGGGGCTCAAGTCGGAATTCTGTGAAATTATTTGCGGATTATAACTTGCTAAACATTTTTCTAGGCCTACCATTCTTTATGTCCTGCAATGAGAGCATACATCTCTTTTTTGAAAAAATACCCAAATTAATACTTCCTTCCGGCAGGTTGCAGTTATTTGAAAAAAATAATAAAAAAGTTTTTATTGATTTTGCCCATACACCAGAAGCAATGGAAAAGACTTTGGCGAGTATTAAAAAAATGAAACCAAAAAGGATCATTCTTGTTTTTGGTGCTGGAGGTGAAAGAGATCAGGGGAAAAGAATGCAAATGGGAGAAATCGCAGAAAAATACGCTGATCAATCAATTATCACATCCGATAACCCTAGAAATGAAAACCCAAATAAAATATCTGAAATGATAACTAAAACAATGTCTAGAAATTATAATTATGAAGTTGAAAATGATCGAAAAGAGGCAATTGTAAAAGCTTTCGCCTGTCTTGATGATGACGAGATTTTATTAATTGCAGGTAAAGGACATGAAAATTATCAGTTAATTGAAGGTGCTAAACAAGAATATTCAGACATAGAAGAGGTAAAAAGGTGTTTAAAGTTGCTGGACTAGAAACTAATAGAGATTTTGCCCTTTTCTTGAGCGGTGAAACCAGTAAAGCAATTTGCAAAATCAAAGGAATTTCATTTGATTCAAGAACAATAACTAAAGATCAGCTATTTGTTCCTCTTTCTGGCAAAAAATTCGATGGAAATGATTACATTAAAGACGCACTAGATAAAGGGGGATTTGCACTTACAGATCATGGCAATCCTGCAACTGACAGACTTATCGTTGTTCATGATGTGTACTCTTCATTATTAAAACTTTGTCAAAAGCATATTTCAGAGTTAGATGTAAAAACTGTATTCATAACAGGCAGTTATGGAAAAACTACCATGAAAGAGATGCTTAGCATCACTTTGGGTGATAATTGTCATGCAAGTTTAGAAAATCAAAATAATGAGTTTGGAATTCCTTATACAATCTTGGGATGTTCTTCTAAAAAAAAATATTTAATTGTTGAATGCGGGGCAAGAAAAAATAGAGACTTCAGCCTTTTAGCTAAGTATCTGAAATGTGACTTATTCATACTCACTGGAATAGCACATAATCATATTGAAACAATGGGAAGCATAGAGAATATAGAAAAAACCAAACTTGAACTTTTAAAATGTCTAAAAAATAAGAAGTTTTTTATTGATGGCAGAGAAATTTTTAAAGATAACTATATAGAAGAAAATACTGAAATTCTCAGACAAGCATTATCCTACTTGGGAGAAAAAGACCTAGACCAAAATTTTAAGTTTGAATTACCATCTGGAAGGGGAAAAATTATTAAGCACCTGGGGGGTGAAATTATTGATCAGTCCTATAATTCAAGTCCTTACACATTGACAGAAACTACTAAGAATCTTGATCCAAAGGAGCATATTTTAATTCTTGGTGATATGGCTGAACTAGGCAAAAATGAGAAAAAACTTCATGAAGATGTAATAAAAAAGTTGTCTGGATTTAAACTCATCTTAACAGGGAAAATTTTTGGAGAAATTCAAAGAAAAATGAATTTAGAAAATATTCTGCACTTTTCTAGTCTTGAGTCGTTTCCCCGTGAATATTTGATTAAAGAATTAAAGAAAAGTAAAAAACTTTACTTTAAAGGTTCTCGCTCAAGTAGAATGGAAATTTACATTGATGCATTAATAAATGGTTGAATATATTTTAAATTTAATTTCTGAAAAGTCTGGGGCTTTAAATGTTTTAACCTACTTGTCATCAAGAACAATTAGCTCAACTCTCACAGGATTATTAATAGTCTTGCTATTTGGAGATAAGTTCATCCAAATAATTAAGAAGTTTCAGTTTAATCAAAATTTTGATGGCCGTGCTCCAGAATCTCACAAAAAAAAGGATGGAACTCCCACAATGGGGGGGATTCTAATTATTGGAAGTGTAGTCCTTTCTGGATTAATTTGGGGTGATCTTTCTAATAAGTATCTATTATTGGGCTTAGCCTGTTTGGTAGGCTTTGCAATTATAGGTTTTATTGATGACTATAAGAAAATATTCTCGTTAGATTCAACAGGCCTATCTTCAACAACAAAAATATTTTATCAGACCATGGTCGCTCTTGTAGTTTCAATAATACTTTTTGCTTCCTCTACATCTCCTCAAGAACTTGAATACATTGTTCCATTCTTCAAAAATATATCTATAGAGCTAGGAGTTGGCTTTATATTTTTATCAGTCTTCATATTAGTGGGCAGCTCAAATGCAGTAAATCTTACTGATGGATTAGATGGCCTTGCAATATTGCCAGTTATTATAATAACTGCCGCACTTGGAATTATTGCATGGGCAGCCGGAAATGTTATCGCAGCTGAATACCTTTACATCCCCTATTTAGCAACTACGGGGGAGTTATTGGTCCTTTGTGGTGCATTAATTGGTGCAGGTATCGGTTTCCTTTGGTTCAATGCATACCCTGCACAAATTTTTATGGGAGATATAGGTTCACTTTCGATGGGAGCATTCATTGCATTTGTAGCAATCGTTGTAAGACATGAAATTGTTTTTGCAGTAATGTCAGCAGTATTTATCATGGAGGCATTAAGTGTAATTCTTCAAGTTGGCTCATTTAAAATAAGAAAAAAAAGAGTATTTAAAATGGCTCCAATTCATCATCATTTTGAATTAAGTGGCTGGAAGGAACCAAAAATCATTGTTAGGTTCTGGATAATAACTTTTATATTTGTATTAATTGGTTTGTCATTGCTTAAAATAAGATAATGCAAAAAAATTTAATTTTAGGCTATGGTCAGACTGGAAAATCTTTTGAAATTTTCTTGAATCAAAAAAAGGTTACTTTCGACATTTTTGATGAAAACTGCGAACCTGGTCATAGATCGAGAAAAAGTAAAGCAGCTTTTATTTGCAAGAACGAAATTATAAATTATGAAAAGTTTTATGTGTCCCCGGGGTTCATAATAAATTCACTACCATTTGATGATAAATTGCACTTATCTAAATTTGTCTCAGATATTGATCTTTTTTTTGAAGAAGATAAATCATATAAAATTGGTATAACTGGAACAAATGGTAAAAGTTCTTTTACAAATTATCTAAACCTAGCTTTAAATTCTGTTTCATCTTCTATTGCTCTTGGAAACTTTGGAGATCCTTTGCCTGAAAATATAAATCATGGAAAAAAATATAGTGTTATTGAGTTATCCAGCTTTCAGCTTGATAAAATGTTAGTGAATAAACTAGATATGGCAATATTGTTGGATATCACGATTGACCATCTTGATTACCATGAAACTGAGGACAATTATCGGCTGTCCAAACTTAAGATCCTACCCTCCCAAAAAGATACATTTATATACACTCAAAATCAAAGTCTCAGAGAATTTGCTTTATCTATCTCAAAAATACTTGAGCCATCAATTATTGAAAAAAATGTTTTATTCAAAGAGTTACCACATAGGTTGGAGGAAATTAGCAAAGGAATCTTCAATGACTCAAAATCAACAAATATCTCCTCTTTAAAATACGCATTGAGAACTCTAAAATTCGATGGAGATCTTTTAATGTGTGGAGATCCGAGTAAAGAAATGTGGTCTGATTTAGAGATACCGAATGTAAATCAAATCATTATTTTTGGCAAACATGCTAAGGAAATCAGCGCATTGGTTAAAAATAAAAATAAAGTTTGTGTTGAATCAATGAGGCAAGCTATAGATCTCCTTTCTTTCAAGAATAAAATTTTATTCTCTCCTGGCAATCCAAGTGGAAATGACTATGCCAACTATGAAGTACGTGGGAAGGAATTCTGTGAGATAGTCAGAAAGGTAAAGATGTGAAGAAAGTAAAGCCATTATTTGACCCCTTTATACTTATTCCATTTTTTTTTCTAACTTTGGTAAGCCTTGTATTTATATTTTCATCCTCTAATGTTGTTGCATATGATAAATTCTCTGACCCCTTTTTTTATTTAAATAGGCAGTTAGTTGCTATTTCTATTTCGATTATAGTTGCATCGATGTTTTTATTTGTGCCAATGTCTTTCCATAAAGAGAATGGTGCATTCTTGGTTCTTACATCCCTATTTTTATTATTTCTTGTAGCTTTGCCTTTTATTGGAACCGAAGTTAATGGTAGTAGAAGATGGTTAAATTTATTTGGGCTATTTAACATTCAGCCCTCTGAAATTGCCAAAGTATTTATACCCATATATCTTTGTGGTTACTGCCTTAGAAGAAAAGAACAGCTTGAGAACTCTTGGTATGGATTCTTAAAACCTCTCATTCTTACTGGGATCTGCTGTATTTTATTACTTCTTGAACCTGATGTAGGAGCTACTGCCGTATTATTCGCAATTGGTATTCTCATCTTATTTGCTGGCGGAGCAAAATATTCTCAACTCGGAGCACTTGCACTTCTATTCGTTCTATTAATTTCAATATTTGTCTATTTTGATGAAAATCGGCTTACAAGGGTTTTAAGCTTTTCTGATCCGTTTGATGATCCTACTCGAACAGACTATCAGCTTTTAAATGCACTCATTGCCTCAGTCCAAGGAGGAATTTCCGGGCTTGGAATTGGGGAAAGCACACAGAAATATTTTTTTCTTCCAGAAGCACATACTGATTTTATTTTTTCAATTTATATGGAGGAAACTGGTCTAATTGGATTATTGTTTTTAATTGCGATTTATTCAATAATCCTATGGAGACTTTTCATTCTTACAAAATCAGCAATGGATGCTAATTTCTATTTTAATGGGTTAATTATTCTTACATTTACATTAATATTTTTTATCCAAACAATTTTAAATATTTTTGTAAATATTGGCGTAGTACCCACTAAAGGCCTTGCACTACCTTTCGTAAGTTATGGTCGTTCTAGTGTTATTATGAATTTTATTGCATTAGCAATAATGTTGAGAGCTAGCTGGGAATTTAGAAATAATATTAGATGAAAATAGCAATCTTTGCAGCAGGAACAGGAGGCCATATCTTTCCTGCATTATCAATTGCAAATCAGTTTTGTAAAGAAGATATTCTTTTTTTTGCCTCAAACAGAGATGTTGAAAAAAAAATTTTCAATCAAAGTGGATTCAATGTAAAACATCTAAATTTTTCTGGGTTTAGAGGAAAGAATTTAATTTCTAAGACACTTTGGGTATTAAAATTTCCATTTATACTTTTATTGTCGCTTATTTATTTTCATCAATTTAAGCCAGATAAAGTTATTCTCATGGGAGGGTATATCTCGTTGATAGGATATTTAATATCCTACACTTCAAAAGCAGACCTATACATACACGAACAAAACTCTGTACTTGGTGCAGCAAATAAGGCTGCTTCCACAAAAGCGAGGAAAGTATTTTCTGGATTTCCACTCGGCTTACATAATGAAATACATGTCGGAAATCCCGTTAGAAATGAATTCAAAAATTTCTCTTATTCTGAAATTGAAAATAAAAAACATATTTTAGTAATAGGAGGAAGCCAGGGTTCTAGCTATATGATTGAAAAGCTATCAGAAGCAATTAAATTGCTTGCGAATGAATATAAGATAATTTTTCAGACTGGAAAAAATCTTCATCCTAAGTTAGAAAACGTTGAGTTCAGAGAATTCATTGATGACCTTCCAAAAGTAATGAAAGAAGCTAAATTTATTATTTGTAGAGCAGGAGCATTAACTGTTTCAGAAGTTCAGACTCTTGGGATACCTGCAATTTTTATACCATTAGCAAGCTCTGTTGATAATCACCAATTTCTTAATGCAAAGTCTGCTTGTTTAGGTGGTGGAGGCTTAATCATGGAAGAGGTTGAATTTATTGAGGAAAATGCAGCACAAAAAATCTTATCTTTTTCTAAAAAAAATATGAATGAGTTGAGTAAAAATATGAAGAAAGATTTACACTTGGATGCTGCGCAAAGGATTTTTAATGAAATTAAGCAAAATTAAAAATATTCATTTTATAGGTATTGGTGGTGTTGGTATGGTTGGTATTGCTGAAATGCTTATAAACCAGGGTTATAAGGTAAGTGGTAGTGATCTTGTAAGCAATAATAATGTAAAGCGACTTAAAAGCTTAGGTGCACATATTTCTATTGGCCATCATGCAACAAATATTAAAAATTGTGATGTAGTGGTTTTTTCATCAGCTGTAGGTTTAAACAACTCTGAAATGAGGGAGGCAAGAAAGCAATCAAAAATAATCATTCCTCGAGCAGAGATGCTTTCAGGTTTAATGACTGGTTATCAAAGTATTGCTGTAGCAGGCTCACATGGTAAAACAACTACAACTAGTCTAATTTCCTATATTTTTACTGAGGCTAAATTAGACCCAACATATATAATCGGAGGAAGAATTTTGGGAAAAGAAGAAAAAAGTATTCTTGGAAAAAGTAATTTCATCATTGTTGAAGCAGATGAAAGTGATGGTTCCTTCTTACACCTAAATCCTGAAATTAGTGTTCTTACAAATATAGACAATGATCATTTGGACTTTTATGACAACAAGCCACACAAACTTGAAAAAACTTTTTTTAATTTTATGGAAAAGCTGCCATTTTTTGGAACTGCTATTATATGCGTTGACTGCAAAAAGTCAGATAGGGTATTCAAAAAGCTATCAAGACCAAAAATTTCCTATGGATTTAGCAAACATGCTGATTTTAGGATAATCAATCATACCCAAAAACCGAACTTTCAACAGTTCGAAGTCTATGAAAAAGATACCAAAAAAACTCAAAAACTTCGATTACGAATACCTGGAAAGCACAATGCTTTGAATGCTGTTGCATCTTTAATTGTTTGTAAAAGGGCAGGGATCAAAATATCTGTGATTAAGAAATCTTTTGATGAGTTTGGAGGAGTATCAAGAAGAATTGAAAATAAAGGTGATAGGACTATTGGGAAAGCAAAGATTACCTTAATTGATGATTATGGTCATCATCCAACTGAAATAAACGAGACGGTTGCAGCCGTTAGAAGTTCCTTTAAAAACAGGAAGATTACTATGATCTTTCAACCGCATAGGTTTTCAAGGTCTGTACTATTATTTGAGGATTTTATCGAAGTTCTTTCTAAGGTAGATAGGCTTATAGTTATGGATATTTATTCAGCAAATGAAGAAAATCCCAATGGAATTTCATCATATGACTTTGTTTCAAAGTTAGTCTCAAAAGGGGTTGAAACATATCATGGCAAAAACCTATCTTCGATCAAAAAGATCCTTGAGGAAAAGCTGGAATCAAAGGATATCTTGCTTACTCAAGGTGCTGGTAATATTTCAGATATCTCAACATCCTTAAGCACAATGTATGATGAATAGAGTTCTTGTTGTATTTGGAGGAGATTCAGACGAAAAAGAAATTTCTGCTCTTTCAGCAACATCAATTTTGGAAAATATTTCGAATGACTTCTCTGCAAGAAAGATAAATCTTAATGATTTAGACCTTAATTTAATTGATGATGAAATTATTTTTATTGCAGTACATGGGAAAGGTGGTGAAGACGGACATTTGCAAAAGGCTCTAGAAACAAAAAACATTAGATTTACTGGATCTGGATCGGATGCCACAAAAAAATGTTGGGATAAATATTTATCAAAGAACATTCTTATGGAAAACGGAATCAATACCCCCTTCTCTTATTATTTTGAAAAGTCTAAGACTGATATTAGAGAAATTTCTTTGGCGTCATCAAAAAAATATTTTGTTAAACCAATAAGCAATGGATCAAGTCTTGGAATAAGTAAAATTTCAAATTTCAATCAACTTGAGGATGCGGTCTTATTGGCCCAAAAATTTTCAAATAATATAATCATTGAAGAAGCATATGAAGATGCGGAATATACTGTTGCAATACTTGAAAATAAACCACTAGCACCGCTTGAAATAAAGGTTAATGTTGCAAGTGGATATTATGATTACGAGGCTAAATATATCTCTTCAAAAACTAGGAAGAGAGTTGTTTCAGATTCAAGGCTAATTAGAGAACTTAAGTCCATTGCCTTAGATGCTTATTTATCTCATGGTTGCAGTGGTTGGGGAAGGGTTGATATTGTCAGTAGGGGTGAGGAGCATGCAGTTATTGAGATAAATACAGTTCCGGGATTTACAGAAAAAAGCTTATTTCCTTTTGCTGCAAAACATGATGGAATTTCTTATCAAGATTTAATATCCACAATTATTCGAGGCATATAGAACCAAAAACCAAATCAAATTATTATAGGTGAGGTAAAACTTATAAAATGATTTGTAATATTGATTTTGGAACATCAAAAATAACAACTACATTAGCATCGAGTGATACTAATAATTTAGAAATTAATGATTTTTCAAGTGTTTCCACCTCTGGTCTTAAAAAGGGATCAATTATAAATATTTCAGACACAGCTAAAGCTGTAGAAAAATCTATCAATAATTTGCAGATAAAAACAAACTTTAGGATAAAAAATGTTTTTGTTTCTTTTTCTGGGGAATCCATATCTAGCACAAATTCAATGGGTGTTGCTGAAATTAAAGACAAACAAGTTTCATATAAAGACATGGAATCAGCATGGAAAACATCAATATCAATGAGTGTACCTAAAGATAAAGAACTGATTGATGTAATTACTTCCCAATTTATAATTGATGGCCAATCTGGAATTAAAGACCCAAGAGGAATGTATGGAGGGAGACTAGAGGTAAGCACCCATCTAGTTTATTGCTCAAAAAATGCAGTCAATAATCTCAAAAAGTGTGTTGAAAAAATTAATGGACTTAAAATCAAAAGGTTTTTTTATAATCAGCTTGGCACAGCCGAATCTGTTCTTTCAAATGATCAGAAAGAATTGGGCGTATGCTTAATAGACATCGGTGCAGGAACAACAGATATTACCGTCTACAAAAAGGGCGCGATTTTATTTTCAAAAGTTTTGCCGTACGCAGGAGACCTTATAACCGAATCTATTGCAATGTCACTTAGAATACCCTCTTTTCAGGCTGAGCAGATCAAGGTTAAGTATGGTTCAGCCATATCCGATGACATTTCAGACGAAATTTTAAAAATCAGGGGTCTTGAAAATAACAAGGAACTAGAAATTTCTAAAAAAGCATTATGTGAAATAATAGAGCAAAACCTATCTACTATTTTGAGAAATTGCGTTAGCACAATAGAACAGAACGGATTGCAAGACAGTATTGGAACAGGATTAGTTTTAACCGGGGGCACAGCTAATTTAGAGAACATTGCAAAGCTTGGAAAAACTATTACTCAAAAAGACTGTTTAATAGGCTCTCCAGAGAATTTAAATCTTAAAAACTTTGAAAAACTTAATAAACCTCAATTTGGAACATCTTTGGGGATGATGAAATATTGTGCTGAAGTAGACAATAAAGAGTTTACCTTTAATCGAAGCAAGGGTATCATAGGCCGAATGCTTGATTGGTTAAGGTCAGAAATGTAATGCAAAACTACGAATTAATGTTACTAATTAATCCAAATATTGGTGATGAAATGGATTCACTCTTAGGCTCTATTCAAAAAGTTATATCAGACAACAAAGGTGAATTAACCGATACAAAAATGCTAGGAAAAAGACAATTAGCATACCCAATCAATAATATGAATTTTGCAAATTACGTGCACCTTGACTTAAAAATTGACAAAAAAACTTTACAGGCTCTTGAAGAAAAATTTAAGTTTGATCAAGACGTTTACAGGCACCTAACAGTAAAAATTGGAAAATAATATGTCAGAAGAAAAAAAGATACATTTCGATTATAAAGACGCTGATTCTTTGAGACCTTTTATTTCAGAAAATGGCAAAATCCTTTCAACAAGATACACAAGACTTAATGCAAAACAACAAAGACAGCTTACAAAGGCCGTAAAAAGAGCAAGAATATTAGGAATCATTCCTTTTACAGATAAGCATAAAATTGAATCAAATCAATGAAAGTTGTATTAGTAACAAAAATTAAGAATTTAGGCGAAATTGGCGATATTGTTGATGTTAAGTCAGGTTTCGCTAGAAACTTTTTACTTCCTTATCACAAGGCACTTCCTGCGACAGAAGACTATATAAAAAGCTTTGAAGAAAAAAAGGAAGAATATCTTAAGAAAGCAAAAGATGAACTATCTTTGGCGGAAGCCAACGCATTAAAACTAGAAAAAATTTCTATTACAATTAAAGCAAATGCTCAAGAAAGTGGGTCATTATTTGGATCTGTAGGAAATTTAGATATTTTGGAAGCTTTACATGCTGAGGGAGCAGAATTTGTTACAAAATCTTCAATAATCTTACCTGATGGACCAATAAAAGAAGTAGGAGAATTTGCTGTAAATGTTGAACTTCATCCTGAAATAGTTAAATCTATTAATGTAGAAGTTTTACCAGCATAATGCCAAATAGTAACGTAGAAGCTGAGCAAGCAGTTTTAGGATCCTTGCTCTTATCAAGAGAAAAATACCCAGAAGTGGATGCAGTTCTTAGTTCAAGTGACTTTGAATCAGAAGTCCATAAAGAAATTTATGAGTGCATAAAAAGCATTGCCGATAAAGGGAAACCAATAGATCATATTACTGTTTCTAAACAACTAGATAGAAATAATGCTCTTCAAAGAGTTGGAGGGTTAGATTATTTAAAAGAGCTTCAAGAAATACCTGTATCTGCATTGGCAGCGGATAGTTATGCAAACCTCGTAAAAGATCAATCCATTGACAGAAATCTTAGAAGAGTTTTACAGCAACTAATTGATCTCTCAGAGAATCCTAAAGGAAAGTCTAGTGATGAAATCTTGCAAGAGGCTGAAGCTAAAATATTTGAACTCTCTGAAAATAAGACAAAAGAGGATTCACTGAAACAAGTAAAAACATTTGTAAAAGGTGTTCGTGAGAAATTAGAGATGCTTTCAACTTTAGAAGGAGACCTCATTGGAATATCCTCAGGATTCAAAGTAATTGACGATATAACAAAAGGATTAAAAGAGGAAGAGCTAATTGTTATTGCAGGTAGGCCAAGTATGGGAAAGACTTCCCTTGCTATGAATATTGCTGAGAATGTAGCAAAAAATGAAGATGGTTGTGTTGCAGTTTTTAGTCTTGAGATGTCATCAGAATCTATAACATCTAGAATGTTAGGGTCAATGGCAAGCATTAACCAACAACAATTCATGGTAGGAAAAAATTTAACTTCGAGAAATTGGGAAAAAATTTATGATGAAAGTAAAAAGCTTAGTGAACTAAATATATTCATAGATGATTCTGCAAATATCAATCCAATGGAAATTAGAGCTAAGTGCAGAAGGCTTGCAAAACAATTTAGAAACAATGGTGGAGTAAAACTTGTAGTAATCGACTATATACAGTTAATGCAAATGCCCGGAAAGAATGAGAATAGAGTTAATGAGCTTTCTGACATTTCACGTGCATTAAAGCAGTTAGCTAAAGAGATCAAAGCACCAGTAATAATACTTTCACAATTAAATAGAATGGTAGAGCAAAGACCAAATAAGCGACCTCAAATGTCTGATCTTAGAGACTCTGGTGCTATAGAGCAGGACGCAGATATAATATTTATGCTTTATAGAGACTATGTTTATAAAAAAGCTGAAGAGTGGAAGGCAGTAGCAGAGTTGAGATTGGTGAAACATAGAAACGGCCCTACAAAAAATTTATTGTTAGCTTTTAAAGAAGAACTGACTAAGTTTACAGACCTAGACCCACAAACTTACAAAGAGTATCAAGACGATCATGAGACAAACAGAACTTCTGATTAGCCTCAAAAATCTTAAGAAAAATCTTCAAATTATTAAGACCAATACAAGCTCTGATATACAAGCAGTAATAAAAGCCAACGCATATGGACTAGGCTATAATGAAGTTGTTGAATGTATTGAAAATGATGTAGAGTCTTTCGCCGTCATTACACTTAATGAGGCCATTTCTTTGAGAAAGCATACAAATAAACCAATAACATTACTTCAAGGAGTCCACGAAATTTCAGACTATGATTACATTGAAAAATACAATTTAGATTTTGTAGTTCATACACATTGGCAAGTGGAAAATCTATCTAAATTCAATCTAAATCAGTCAAGAATATGGTTTAAATTAAATACTGGAATGAATCGTCTGGGATTTGATCAAAAGGATTTTGGGGATGTCTATGAAAAACTTAAATCCCTCAAGGCTAAAGACTTGATTATCATGTCACATCTTGCTGCATCAAGTGAGCCTGAAAATAAACTAAATAATGCTCAAATTAAATTATTTAATGAAATTACTGCCGGAGCAACAAATAAAAAAAGTTTAGCCAATTCGGGGGCAATATTTAATTTTCCTAATGCTCATTTTGATATTGTAAGATCAGGGATAGCCATCTATGGTGGTAAATATCTTGAGAATGGTTTAAAACCTGTTTCGAAACTTAGGTCAAAGATTATATCTATAAGGAAAGTAAAAAAAGGGGAATGTATAGGCTATGATGGGGCCTGGACTGCAGATAAGGATTGCAGAATCTGTTATGCACCTATTGGTTATGCAGATGGCATACCTTACTTTTCCTCATGCAGAAAAATCAATATAGATGGGAAGCAATTTTTTACTGTTGGAAAAGTTAATATGGATCTTATTGCAATAAACCTGGAGAATGATAACAGCATCAAAATAGGTGATTGGGTTGAATTCTGGGGGTTTGAGCATAATCTAACAAAATTTTCTAAAAATTTTGATACAATTTCATATCAATTAATGACAAATTTATCAGGAAGAGTTGAAAAAAATTATTTAGAATAGCTCTTTAATTTAAATTATTTGTTTTGCTAAAAGATACACGATTTATTTTCGTTACCGGCGGAGTTGTTTCTTCTCTAGGGAAAGGTATCGCCTCAGCTTCTATTGGAGCTATTTTAGAGTCCAAGGGTTATTCGGTTACAGTCATTAAAATGGATCCATATTTTAATGTTGATCCTGGAACCATGAGCCCTTTTCAACATGGAGAAGTTTTCGTTACTGAGGATGGCACCGAAACTGACCTTGATTTGGGACACTATGAAAGATTTATAAATCATAAGTGCACAAGAAAAAATAATTTCACTGCAGGCAAAATATATTACTCTGTTCTCAAGAAAGAAAGGAAGGGAGAGTATTTAGGGAAAACTGTTCAAGTAATTCCACACATTACTGATCAAATTAAGAAAAAAATTATATCCGCCTCAAGAGGTTTTGATATTGCCATTGTAGAGATTGGAGGAACAGTGGGAGATATTGAAAGCCAACCATTCATTGAATCAATTAGACAGCTGGGGCTTGAGCTAAAGTCATACCAGACGTTATTCTTGCACCTCACACTAGTTCCCTACTTAAAAAATGCAGGAGAATTAAAGACTAAACCTACTCAACATTCCGTAAAAGAATTCAGATCACTTGGTTTGCAACCCGATATCTTGATTTGTAGGTCAGATTTTGAAATACCTCCAGAAAGTAAGGAGAAAATTGCATTGTTTTGTTCAATGCCAAATAATGGAGTTTTTTCATTACCTAATCTTGATACAATCTATGAAGTTCCAGTGTTTCTGGATAATCAAGGTATTGACAAAATTCTTACCAAGAAAATGCATCTAGAAAAAAATAAGCCAAATCTAAACCCTTGGAAAAAGGTTGTTAAGAGAAAACTCTTCCCAAAAAAGCAAGTAAATGTTTCATTTGTCGGGAAATACGTTGACCTTAAGGACGCTTATTTTTCATTAACTGAAGCTCTAGATCATGCGGGAATTATCAATGATACAAGGGTAAATATAAATCTAATCAACTCAGAAGATATTAACTTAAGAAACTATAAAAAACTGCTAAAAAAATCCGACGCAGTCTTAGTTCCAGGTGGATTTGGGGATAGGGGAATAGAGGGAATGATTCTGGCAGCAAAATACTCAAGAGAATCAAGAACACCTTATTTTGGAATATGCTTAGGTTTGCAAATTGCAATTATTGATATCGCAAGAAGTCTATGTGGGCTTAAGGATGCAAATAGCACTGAATTTAAGCCACGCTGCAAAGATAAAGTTATCTCTTTAATTACAGAATGGCAGAATAATGATGGGTCCAAAGAAGTTAGAACCAAAAATTCTGATTTGGGAGGGACAATGAGATTGGGCTCACAAAAAGCCCATCTATTAAAGGGCACAAAAGCATCAAGGCTGTACAAATCAAAAACCATATTCGAAAGACATAGGCATAGGTACGAGGTTAATCCTGATTACATTGATTCACTTGAACAAAATGGACTTGTGATTTCTGCAAGATCTGACATCCATAACCTTGTAGAGATGATTGAAATTAAAAATCATCCTTGGTTTATAGGTTGTCAATTTCATCCAGAATTCACATCAAAACCTAAGACTGGACACCCACTTTTTAACGATTTTATTAAGAAGGCAGTAGAATTAAGTAATAAAAAATGAAATTTGATAAAGAGAACATATCCAACACAAAAAGAATAACTGTTTTTGGTGGTGTCAATGTCATCGAATCAGATGAAATTTTGTTTCAAGTAGCTGAAGAATTTTCAAAGCTATCAGAAAAATTAAATTTCAATTATGTATTCAAAGCCTCTTTTGACAAAGCTAATAGATCTTCTCTTGATTCATATCGTGGTCCTGGAATTGAGAAAGGCCTAGAGAGTCTGGAGAAAGTAAAACAAAGGTTTGATTTGCCTATAATCACAGACATACATGAGCCCAAACAAGCAGAAATAGTTGCGGAAGTTTGTGAAATACTTCAAATTCCAGCATTTCTATGCAGACAGACTGATCTAGTTGTTTCAGCGGCTAAAACAAAAAGAATTATAAACGTTAAGAAGCCTCAATTTTCTTCAGCTGATGAAATGTCAAATGTAATTACAAAGTGTAAGTCCGTGGGAAATGAAAATATAATTCTTTGTGAAAGAGGAAACTCATTTGGTTACAATAATTTGGTAGTTGACACCTTAAATTTTCAAATTTTAAAAGAATTAGGAAAACCTGTTTTCTTTGATGTTACTCATTCACTTCAACAGCCTGGAGCATTAAAGAAGAGTACTGGTGGAAGGGGTAAATATGTTTTTGACCTTGCAAAAGCAGGTATCTCTCAGGCGATAGCAGGATTATTTATTGAAACTCATCCTAATCCTGATCAGGCCAAGTGTGACGGACCTTGTGCTTTACATCTCCATGAATTGCCAGATTTTCTAAAAAAAATTATCTCTTTAGATGATTTGATTAAAACACTTTAGCTTGATGAAGATAAAATCTGTAAGATCACTCGAGGTTCTTGATTCAAGAGGGAAGCCTACCATTATGACATCTGTCTACCTTGAAGACGGGTCAAAGGGAACTGCTATGGTTCCCAGTGGAGCATCAACTGGAAGTTTAGAAGCGTATGAATTAAATGATAATGAGCCTGATAGATATCTTGGCTCAGGAAAGCTCAAAGCAGTTGAAAATTCAAATCAGAAAATTTTTGAGGGTTTGGCTGGTCTTGATGCATCGGATCAAAAACTCATTGACGAGACAATGATAGAGATTGATGGTACGGAGAATAAAAATAACTTAGGCGCAAACAGTATTTTAGCTGCCTCAATAGCTACTGCTAGAGCTTCAGCATCATCGGCAAATATACCTCTATATGAATATTTAAATATTACTTTTAACAAAATGTTTTCTACAAAAGTCCAAATGTCTATGCCCCGTCCTATGCTCAATATTTTTAACGGCGGCAGTCATGCTAACAACACAATAGATATTCAAGAATTTATGATATTGCCCTCCAAAAACATTCCGTTTAAAAAAGGACTCAGAATGTCTACTGAGGTGTACATGAATTTAAAGATTCTACTTTCTCAAAAAGCCCTAAGTACAACAGTTGGGGATGAAGGCGGTTTTGCTCCAAACCTAAAGACCAACGATGAGGTGATTAATTTTATTATTGAAGCAGTTGATAAATCAGGATATAAATTCTGCGAAGATATTTTCTTGGGATTAGATTGTGCCTCAACAGAATTTTTTCATGAAGGAAACTACTCTCTTGAGGGAGAAGGAAAATCCTTGAAAACTGACGAAATGATCAATTATCTCAAAAATTTAGTTTCTAAATATCAAATTGTTTCGCTTGAAGATCCGCTTGAAGAAAATGATTGGGCTGGGTGGTCAAAATTAACAAAAGAATGTGGGGGACTACAAATTGTGGGAGATGATATTTTTGTTACCCAAAGAAAACTTTTACAAAAGGGCATTGATGAAAGAGCAGGCAATGCAATTCTCATTAAACTTAATCAAATTGGAACACTTACAGAAACTCTTTCGTGTATTGAGCTAGCAAAACAACATAATTTTGGAACTATTATTTCACATCGATCTGGCGAAACAGAAGATACCTTTATCTCTGATCTTGCAGTAGCAACAGATGCTAAGCAGATAAAAACTGGCGCACCAGCAAGATCAGATAGGACTGCGAAATATAATAGATTACTTGTGATTAACGATGAACTTTATCCATGAAGAAAAAAAACTACATTTTTTTCATATTTTTAATCATAACCATTTGTGTTTCTGGGCTACTAATTCTTCTTGATGTTTTTTATCAAGACTATAGCTTCACAAAAAATAAGAATTAAAAAATTTGATTGTTACAAAAGAGAAGGAATTAATTTTACTTAGTGAGCAGAATGAAAACCTAAAAAATAATATTCGTTTACTTAAAGAGAATTTAGAAAATGAAAATGTTGATATATTGAATGAAGAAGAAATTATTTTGAATGAATTAGAAATAAATGAAGAACCAAATTAAAAAAATATCAGCAATAATTCCCTCTGCAGGGGTTGGAGCCCGAATGTCCTCTGTAAAAGCTAAACAATATCTAAAAATAGATGATCTTTCTATTTTAGAGAAAACGGTTTCACAATTTGTTGAAGCAGATATATTCGAAAAAATAATTATCCCTGTTGCAAAAGGAGATAAAGATATAAAGTCAATGAACTTCTATAACTACAAAAATATTTATATTGTTGAAGGTGGTAAAACAAGATCTCATTCTGTTTTAAATTCCTTAGGAGAAACTGAACCTGATTCTCTGGTGATGGTACATGATGCTGTCCGACCATTTATTACAAAAAACGAGATCCTTGAATTATACGACCGCTTCTCTGAAAATTCTTCAGATATATTAATCTATGGCATTCCAGTTTATGAGTCACTTAAAATGATTGATAAACAGTCACTTAAAGTTTCTAAAAGTGTTGATAGAAATAATTTTTATTTAGCTCAGACTCCCCAAATATGTAATTCAGAAACACTAAGGCTTGCTCTGGAATCATGTATAAGAGATGAATATTTTCCCAGTGATGAATCTGAGGCAATAGAGAGGTCTGGAGGAGAGGTTTCTTTCATTCCAGGGAATAGAAACAATATCAAAATTACTGTTAAAGACGATCTAAATTTTCATAACACTTCAATTATTGGAAATGGTTTTGATAGTCACCGATTTAAGGATGGCGATGGATTGATGTTGGGCGGGATAAAGGTGCCATACCAAAAATCGTTTCAAGCACATTCCGATGGAGACATAGTCATTCATGCTTTGATTGATTCAATGTTGAGTGCTTTGGGTCTTGGGGATATTGGTACCAATTTTCCAGAAACAGATGAATGGAAAGATTGTTCTGGTGAGAAAATGTTTAAGTTAGCATATGATAAGGTATTCTCTGCTGGTTATAAATTAATTCAGTTTGACGTGGTGGTAATTACGGAGGAACCGAAACTAAGCTCTTTCAGAGAGAAGATAGTCAAAAATCTTTCGAAGATAACAGGGCTAAAAAAAGATATGATAGGGTTCAAAGCAAAAACCTCGGAAAAAATGGGTTTCATAGGTAACGGAGAAGGGGCAGCTGCATTAGTAAATTCAAGATTAAATAAATGAAGATTTTAATAACAAATGATGATGGAATTGATTCAGAGATAACTCAATCACTCTTCCATTCCCTCAGAGAAGAACATGATGCATTCCTAATAGCTCCCTCAAAGGATAAAAGTGGCCAAGGCGCAGCAATAACTTTGAGATCTTCAGTTGATATTGTGAAGCTGGAAGATAATGTTTATTCAGTTGATGGTACTCCTGCAGATTGTGTTTTTATGGGCATAATGGCAATTATGAAAGATGTACCAGACATAGTTATATCTGGTATAAATAAAGGTGCTAACATGGGTGATGATGTAATTCATTCAGGAACACTTGGCGCAGCATTTACCGCAAGAAAATTAAAATACCCACCTATTGCACTTTCAATTGCAGGAAAATCATTTGAACATTCAAGTGCAGCAATAAATATAACAAAATCAATCTTAAATTATGTACGTAATAATTATTCTGATGAGCAACATGAAGGAATTGTATTTAATGTAAACATTCCAAATCTACCGTTAAATGATATTAAGGGTATATCTCTTACTCGATTGGGAAATAGAGGAATCCCCTTGGCACCAGAATTTATGGGATCAGAATCAAAGATAAGTTACAAAATTGGTAAAAGTGGTGACCCTGATGGCGATTTAACAGGTACTGATTTTGAAGCCATTCGATCTGCAAAAGTTTCAGTAACTCCTTTATTTTGGGACATGACTAATCACTCAAAGTTAAAGGGAGAATTGCCTGATGTCTAACGTTTTATATAAATTTATAGCAGGTTTTTTCATGGGTATCGCAGAAATTACTCCTGGCATTTCAGGGGCCACAATCGCTGGTTTATTTAATGTATATAAAGATTTTTTAAGTTCTTTGACAGCTTTTAGCCAGAATCCAAAAGACATAACTTTTAAAAAGTTTATGAAGAATCTGAATATAAATTTTTTATTTCCGCTCTTAACTGGGATGGGGATCGCTATTTATCTCGCATCATTCCTAATTGACTTTTTGATCACAAATTACCTTGTTATCTTTAAGATTTTTTTATCAATTGTAATGATAATCGCGGTTGTAAAGAATACTTTTATTGATCATAAGTGGAATGAAACAATGAAATACTGGATCAGCTTTACTATTGGGATTGTTGTAGCAAGTATAATTTCAATGACACTATTAAGTTTAAATTTTGAAAATTATTTCATGCTTGGTTTAGCAGGTTTTTTTGCATTCTCTGCATTCTTGCTACCTGGCATTTCAGGATCATTAGTATTGGTAATGTTAGGGGTCTATCCTCTTGTAATAGAGTCTATAAAATCTTTAGATTTTATAGCGATTGCTCCTCTATTATTTGGATTTTTTTTGTCATTTCTTTTCTTACCTAAGCAGATTGTGAGAGGGTTTATTGATAATGAAGAAAAAGTTAAGATGCTATTTTCTGGACTTATAACTGGTTCAATTCCAGCTGTTTGGATTCATATAAATTAGTCTTTCTTCAGTAAATCAATCTTGTTTTTCATAGAACTATATTTTTCTGCTTCGGGCAATGATTCCTTTTTTTGAGTGATGTTTGGCCACACTGTAGATAAGTCATCGTTTAACTCAATAAAATGTATTTGATCAGGAGGAAGCTCATCCTCTGAGAAAATGGCATCAACCGGACATTCAGGCTCACAAAGACCACAATCAATGCATTCATTTGGATTGATAACAAGAAAGTTTGGTCCTTCATAGAAGCAATCGACAGGACATACTTCAACACAATCAGTGTGTTTACATTGGATGCAAGAATCTGTAACTATAAATGCCATGCCGGTATTCTACTTAAATATATTTATTTAGAAATAATTAAAGAAAAAAAACAATTTTTCTTGATTATTCCTTTAAACAATATTACTGTATATTTATACACTATTAAATTAAATTATGGCTGATAATAAAAAACAATCCCTCGAGGGAGCTTTAAAGCAAATTGAAAATCAATTTGGCAAAGGTACTATTATGAAGTTAGGAACTAGGGAGACTGTTGAAGTTCCTTCAATCCCAACTGGATCCTTTGGACTAGATAATGCCTTGGGCATTGGAGGTCTACCAAAAGGAAGAGTTGTTGAAATTTATGGGCCTGAGTCATCAGGTAAAACAACACTTACACTGCAAATAATTGCTGAGTGTCAAAAAGCTGGAGGTAGTGCAGCATTTATAGATGCAGAGCATGCTCTTGATCCAGAATATGCAAAGGCACTGGGAGTTGATATAGATGAATTATTGCTTTCACAGCCTGATACTGGTGAGCAAGCTCTTGAAGTAACTGATATGCTAGTGAAAAGTGGTAGTTTGGATGTAATTGTTGTCGATAGCGTTGCTGCGTTGGTGCCAAGAGCAGAATTAGAGGGAGATATGGGTGACTCGCACGTAGGTTTGCAGGCAAGATTAATGTCACAAGCTCTAAGAAAGATTACAGGAAGCATTCAAAAATCTAATACGTTAGTTATCTTTATCAATCAAATTAGAATGAAAATTGGAGTTATGTTTGGAAGTCCTGAGACAACAACAGGTGGGAATGCATTGAAATTTTATTCAAGTGTTCGATTAGATATAAGAAGAATTGGAGCAATAAAAGAGGGCGATGAAATTATAGGTAATGAAACCAGAGTAAAGGTGGTTAAAAATAAGGTTGCCCCTCCTTTTAAGGTTGTGGAATTTCAAATTTTATATGGAAAAGGCATTAACAGGATGGCTGAAATCATTGAATTTGCAGTGAAAAAGGGAATTGTTGAAAAAGCAGGTTCCTGGTATAGCTATAAAGGTGACAAGATTGGTCAAGGGATCAATAACGCATCAACTTTCCTAGCAGAGAATAAGAAAATTCTTGAAGAGATTGAAGGTACGCTGACAGAATCTTAGAATTTTTTGGAAGATATGTAATTATCGATTATTTCCTCTAACACTGTTAGAGGAACTGATCCATTCATCAAAACCTCTCTGTGAAAATCTTTAATATTGAAGTTATTGCCTAGTTCTTTTTTTGCAGTCTCTCTAAGTTCCATTATTTTAATACGTCCAAGCATATAGGCACATGCTTGCCCCGGCCAAACTATGTACCTTTCAACTTCTGACGTTGCTTCACTTCTTTCTGATCCTACGTTCTCCATCATATACTTGATGGCTTCCTCTCTTGTCCATTGTTTATGATGAATGCCTGTATCTATAACCAATCTAACTGCTCTAAAAAGTTCTGATTGCAACGATCCAATCATTTCATAGGGATCTGTTACCAAGCCAATTTCTATAGCAAGTCTCTCTGCATAAAGCGCCCATCCCTCTCCAAATGCAGAGGTTCTGTAACCAAATTTTTTCCAGACAGTCTGATTTTGATTTTCCTGGTTTAAGGCATTCTGAAAATGATGTCCAGGAATAGCCTCATGAAATGAAAGTGCTGGCATTCCAAAACTCTTGGTAGCTTTAACATCAAATAAATTTGCATAAAATATACCCGGTCTTTTCCCATCAAGAGATGGTGACTGATAGTAACCTCCTGCAGCACTTTCCTCAGCATAAATAGGAATTCTTTTTACAATCACTTCAGATTTTGGCAAATCATGAAAATGATCACTCATTTTCTCAAGTGCATCAGTTTGAATTTGGGTATATCTATCAAGGATTTCTTGCCTCCCTTTATCAGAGTCTTCAAAAAGAAAACGTTCATCGTTATTTAAATCCTCATAAAGACTGATTAAATTCTTGCTGATGTTGTAACCTTCTGATGCAAGGATTTTAAGTATTTCCTCCTGAATCGTATCAACCATTTCCAGCCCAATATCATGTATTTCATCTGGTGTGTAATCCGTTGTTGTATAGATTTTTAATCGGTGTTTATAATAATCATCACCATTTGGAAGCCCCCACACACCATCCATTTCTCTAGAAAAAGTAATTTGCTTTTGTAAAGTTTTAAATAGTTTTTCATAGCTTGGATAAAAATCTTTTTCTAATCTTATTTTTGCATCGGAAAGATATTTTTCTTTGCTCTCTTGGCGAATTTCCAATTTATTTATCTTATTTTCTAAAGAAATATAAATCGGATTACTTTTGATCTCCAAAGAGATGATATTAGAAAGCTGTTTTGATGCTTTTTCATAAACAAACTGAGGGGAGAAAATTCCCCTCTCTGCTCTTTCGTTAAGATAGTTGATATTATTTTCGATAACTTCAGCAACTGCAGAAATCCTGTGGAGGTAATCTCTAATGTCTCTTTCGTTTACAATCTTATGATTGTCTGTGAGAAACTCAATTATGCTTAGATGATTTCCAAAGAACTGGCTAACAGGGTTAAAGTGAAATGGAAAAGCTTCATAAGAGATAATTTTATTTTCGAGATTAAACTTTTGTATATCAAGGTTATATTTTGTGTCTCCAAGTTTGCTGCGATCAACGTTATTTAGGCTATTCAAGTAAGTCTTATTAAAAAGATACTCCTCATAACTTGATTCAATACTATTATCATCAAGTTTGGAACTATGATTTGTTAAAAAATTTAATGAATCAAATCCAAGATATGTCAATGTTTCAGGTGATGCAATCATTTCTTTTGCGAGCTGGTCGTTTAGGTATTTATCAAGACTATTTTTAGGCTTTTCCCCGAATTCACTGAGATTGTTTTCTAATATTTTCAATGCAAAAAAGTTTGGATTAAAGGATAAAACTATAATCAGTGCAAGCAACAATGACCCTAAAAGAAAACCCCCAATAGTTGTAAAAAATCTTAACAAATCAGCTTCCCTCAAGTATTTTTTTAATTTCTTCTACTGTAAATTCATTTTTTTGTTCATTTATTCTGTCATTAAATTCAAATTTACTCTTATTAAAGTTATTTGGGCTTACCACAATTGAGTAAGGTATCCCCAAAAGTTCATTTTCACTGAACTTTATGCCTGCTCTTAAATCTCTATCATCCAGCAAAACTTTATACCCACTTTTAGTTAAAAGTTTATAAACGTTTTCACAAACCTCAATGATCTCCTTCTTCTTTGGGTCTAAGCAAATAATATTTAAGTCAAATGGGGTTATGCTTTTTGGCCAAACTAAACCATTTTCAGATGTATTTTGTTCTACTGCAGCAGCAACAATTCTTGAAATTCCTATGCCGTAACAACCCATAAATAAATTTTTTGCAATTCCTTTATCATTTTTCATAACGACTTTCATTTTTTCGCTATATTTTTGCCCTAGTTGAAATATGTGACCAACTTCTATTCCCCTTTTTATCATGAGCTTTCCTTTCCCATCAGGAGATTTTCTACCTTGCAGCTCAATTGGATCCTTTTCGTAATCAAGAATCTCAACATTTGCAGCGAACTCGCTTTCATCACTTAAAGCAAGCAGGTCTTCACCTGAGTCTGCAATGATATGAAATTCTTCACTTTTGTCTCCGCCGATATTTCCCCCATCGGCACTTACTATTCTGTAATTAAGACCAATATCATCAAAAATTCTTATGTATGCTTTTCTCATTTCTTCATAACTTTTTTGTAATCCACTTTGACTTACATCGAAACTATATGCATCCTTCATTAAAAATTCACGAGCTCTCATTACACCAAATCTAGGCCTTATTTCATCCCTAAATTTTGTTTGAATTTGGTAGAGGTTAATCGGCAATTCTTTATAGCTAATGGGATACGATCTAAAAATTTCACAAACAACCTCTTCGTGTGTTGGGCCTAATACAAATTCCCTTTCAGATCGATCTGAGAATTTCAAAAGCTCTTTACCATATTGATCGTATCTCAAAGATTCCTTCCATAATTCTGCTGGTTGAACCATTGGCATAAGTATTTCCTGAGCGCCTGATTGATCCATGTTTTTTCTTACAATTTGTTCAACATTTCTCATTATCATGAGACCTAGGGGAAGCCAATTATATATGCCAGCAGCAGTTTTCTTTATCATCCCAGATTTAATCATTTGTTTATGACTTATAAGATCCGCATCAGAGGGATCTTCTCTTGTAGTGGGGACGAAAAATTTTGAGAAATACACTATAATCTCCTCATTCAATTATATGGTAGTTTAAATAGGAATATGCCCATTTACGAGTATTACTGCAAAGTATGTGAGTCAAAATTTGAGGTAATCCAAAAAATTTCGGAGCAACCTATAAAAAAATGTGAAAAATGCAAGAAAGTTGGGAAGGTTGTAAAATTATTGTCAGCCCCAGGCTTTCGATTAAAAGGATCAGGATGGTATGAAACAGATTTTAAAGTTAAAAACAAAAAAAATCTCCACGAGAAAGATAAACAAAATAGCCAAAAAGAGGTAAAAGAAAAAAATGAGAAGTGATTATTGCGGAGAAATAAATGACAAGTTTATTGGCAAGGAAGTCAAGGTTTGTGGTTGGGTTCATAGAAGGAGAGATCATGGAGGACTGATTTTCTTGGATCTTAGAGATGTAAGCGGAATTGTTCAACTAGTTATAAATCCTGAAATCGGCGAATCATTTAAAAAAGCTGAACAAGTCAGAAGCGAATTTGTGCTTCAAGCAGTAGGAAAAGTTAACGATAGACCGGATGATGCTGAAAATCATGCTCTAACAACTGGCAGTATCGAAATTATTGTCGATGAGCTAAATGTTTTAAATGCAGCCGAGACACCAGCATTCCCCTTGGATAATTACACTGAAGTGGGAGAGGAGGTAAGATTAAAAAACCGTACCCTTGACCTTAGGCGTGAGACAATGCAACAAAATATTAAAACAAGATCGAAACTCACAAATAACATTAGGAACTATCTTGAGGAAAATAATTTTCTTGATATTGAAACTCCAATATTAACAAAAGCCACACCAGAGGGTGCAAGGGATTACTTGGTTCCTAGCAGAACAAACTCTGGTAATTTTTTTGCTCTCCCACAGTCCCCACAATTGTTTAAGCAGATGTTAATGATTTCAGGTTTCGACAAATATTTTCAAATTGCAAGATGTTTTCGAGATGAAGACTTAAGAGCTGACAGGCAACCAGAATTTTCTCAGGTTGATATCGAGGCTTCATTTGTCGAAGAAGAAGATGTAATGAAATTTTCTGAAGAGATGATAAAAAATGTTTTTAAGAAAACAATTAACTATGATTTAGAGGAACTTCCAAAAATCACATGGTCTGATGCCATGGAAAGCTATGGAAGCGATAAACCAGATTTAAGGAATCCACTGAAACTTGTTGAGGTTAAGAAGCTTTTTCAAAAGGAAGAATTTAAGGTTTTCTCAGATCCTGCAAATTCTGATGAAAGCAGAATTGCTGCTTTGGTTATTCCTAACGCAAAAGATTTAGGAAGAGGACAAATTGATAGGTATACAGATTTTGTAAGGGAATTTGGTGCAAAAGGTCTTGCATATATTCGTGTTGAAGGATCGAAAGTAGAGAATCTAAATTCCCCGATCCTTAAGTACCTTTCAAAAGATTGTTTAAATGAAGTATTTGAATCCTTGTCTCTCAAACAAGATGACCTTGTATTCTTTGGAGCGGGTAAAACAAAAATTGTTAACGAGTATATGAGCAGACTCATCAACAAAATTGGCATTGATTTAAATTTAATTGGTGAGGGTTTTGAAGCTTGCTGGATTACTGATTTTCCTATGTTTGAATTAAATTCAGATAGGAAAGTTACCTCACTCCACCATCCATTCACAAGCCCCAAGGTGGATAATGCAAAACAACTCGATGACTTAGATGCCCTTAAAATAAATTCTAGAGCTTATGACCTTGTTATCAACGGATATGAGGTTGGTGGAGGCTCCATCAGGATCCATGATAGCTCTATCCAGGAAAAAATCTTTGAAATTTTGGGCCTTAGTAAGGATGAAGTTGCATCAAAATTTGGTTTCTTCCTCAAGACACTAAAAACTGGCTGTCCTCCTCATGGAGGTATAGCTTTTGGGTTGGATAGACTAGCAATGCTAGTAACAAATTCAGATTCGATTAGAGAGGTTATTGCATTTCCAAAAACACAATCTGCACTCTGCTTACTCACTGATGCCCCAAGCAATGTTACAAAGGAAAATTTAGATGAATTGAATATAGAGATTAAGGAAGAATAATGGCAGGCCACTCCAAATGGGCAAACATCAAGCATAGAAAAGCACGACAAGATGCAAAAAAAGGTGCAGTTTTTACAAAGATAATCAGGGAACTTACAGTTGCAGCAAAAGAAGGTGGAGGTATAGTTGAGGATAACCCACGTTTACGCCTAGCTTACGATAAAGCACTCTCAGCAAATATGACTAAAGATACAATCAATAGAGCTATTCAAAGGGGGGCTGGTGGACAAGAGGGGCAAAATTTAGAGGAAGTAATTTATGAAGGATATGCACCTGGAGGAGTAGCTGTTCTTGTAAAGACACTTACAGACAATAGAAATAGAACTGTCTCTGAAGTGAGGCATGCATTTACTAAATTTGGGGGAAATCTAGGCACATCAGGAAGTGTTGCCTATTTATTTGACTCTTTTGGAAAAATCTTAATTACAGGGACAACAGATGATGAAAGCCTTTATGAGTTGGCTATTGAAAATGGAGCAGACGATCTGAATGAAATCGATTCAGGCAAGGTAGAAATTGTCTGCCCACCCAAAGATTTATCAAACCTGAAGGAAAAAGTTATAGAATCTGGATATAAGGTGGAAATATCTGAGGTGGTGATGGAAGCAGAGAATAATATCCCTCTAGATATAGAGCAATCTGAAAAGAATATAAAGTTGACAGATACTCTAGAGGATCTTGATGATGTTCAGGAGGTTTACACAAACGCTGATCTAGATGAATCGGTATTCAAAGAATGACAATCAACCAAAGAAAAAAAGGACATGACTTTGAGAGGAAAATTGCAAAAAGTCTTCAGCAGGACCTAGGGTTGCTAAAACCCGTGAGAAGAATTCTATCTCAATACCAAGAAAAAAATCATCCAGATCTTAAAGTTGGTAGGTGGAATATTGAATGCAAGGCATACAAAAAAGGATTTGAGCCCTTAACAGCTTGGTGGGAACAAGTAACAGGAGTAACCCCTAATAATGAGTTTCCTGCTTTAGTCTATAAATTTGACAATAAACCAATTAGAGTACGAGTGCGTATGCAGGAGTTAAGCAACAGCTTTAAAGATAATACAAAATTAGTTGATTTAAATTGGGAGAGCTTCTGTTACCTCATAAAAAGCAAATATCAAGACGATTTAAAGGGCTTCATGTAATGGAATTTGAGTTAGTAGACTTATTAGCAAATTCTTCATTTCCTGTAAAAATCATCCTTCTTCTTCTTTCTCTTTCATCTTTATTTTCATGGACAATAATTTTTGAAAAATATTTTACTTTGGATAAATCATTGAAATTGTCACATCAAATCGAAGATAGATTCTGGGATGGTGATAATCTTGAAAATTTAGTAGAAGAAGTCAAAGAGCGTGATTTAGAGGAACTTGAAACCTCAGAGCTGGTTCTGCTTACAGTGTACGAGGAATTGCACCTTTCTGAAAAAGGAAAAGCTAATATTGAATCAACTGAAAGATTAGTAAGGGTAGTTGTAAGCAGGGAGGATGAGAGGTTAAGTAAAAATCTATCTATTCTTGCAACTATAAGCTCAAGTGCTCCATATGTAGGTTTGCTTGGTACAGTAATAGGAATTATTAATGCATTTCAGGGACTTTCCTCTACTGCTCAGCTTACGCTAAGCTCTGTAGCTCCTGGAATATCTGAGGCGTTAGTTGCAACTGCTGTTGGCCTTCTCGCTGCAATTCCCGCTTTAATAGCATTTAACCAATTTACTAATAAAGTTGAAAATATTCTAAATGGATCCCTGGCATTTGCTGAAGAGTTAATATCAAAATCAAAGAAAGATGCTCCTAAATAATCAAAAATCTATCGGCAAAAGAGTAATTAATGAAATTAACATTGTGCCGTATGTTGATGTGATGCTTGTTTTGTTAGTAATTTTTATGGTTGTCACTCCTCTAGCAATTCAAGGAATTGAGATAAATCTTCCAAAAGCACAATCATCAGAAATAAAAACAGAAAATGCCGTACCTTTTACAATTGATGTTAGTCAAAATGGGAGATACTTTATTGAAGAAGATAATCAAGTCGTAGAAGTTTCTATAGGGTTTCTTGAAGATAGATTTTTAAGGATTATTAAGTCAAATCCCGACATTGAAGTAATTATAAGAGGGGATGCCAAAGCGAGCTATGAATCTATTGCTGAGCTTCTAGCTGTACTACAAAATAATGGAGCAAATAATTTCTCACTTGCAACTCAACCATGAATAAATGGATAGCATCCATAATATTCTCATTTGCTTTGCACTTTGTTATTTTGCTTGGCTATGATTTGTCGTCAAGAAATTTTACTGAAAAAGTGGACAAAAAAATTACAGGAATAAGATTTATCGAGCCAGAAAAAAAACAAAAGAAAAAAGAAGTCTTAACAAAATCCAATATTCAAAATATAACTAATGAAGAAAACTTAGTGCAAAAACCAAAAACCATTGAGGAAAATCCAACAAACGTAAAACAAAAGTATGAGGAAACAACGTTAGAAAACGAGGCTATGGAACTTATTGACTTAATTAGCCAGAAGGTGATCTTTGATATTCAAAAAATTTGGATTAGTCCAAACAATCAAGACCAAAATATATATGCAGAATTTTTGCTTACATTAGATAGAACAGGAAACATAAAATCAATGAAACTAGTTAGATCAAGCGGTGTAGGTGCTTTTGATAGGTCTGCCCAATCTGCAATAAGAAAATATGGAAAAATAGAAGAAATTTCAAAACTAGATGATAGAACTTATCAAAAATACTTCTCTGAATTTACTCTAAGGTTTGACCCAAAATGAGAACTATTTTTTTATTATTTATTCCATTTTTTCTTTCATCAGATTTAGTTCTTGAAATTACCAGAGGAGCAGAAAAACAAATCAAGCTTGGGATAATTCAAACTGATTTTACTGAATTGGATGCTACACAGATTATCGATGTGATTAAAAATGATTTAGAGAGGACCGGTGAGTTTATTTTAATCCCAAGTACTGAGATGCTCTCAATACCAACAAGTCCTGATAGCGTAATTCACAGAGATTGGCTTTTATTAGATGCTGATGCAATTATTTTTTTAACGACTGAAAAACTTGATAAAAGTATAGATATTGCTTATTCAATTTATGACATTAGAGCCGAGAAAATTGTTTTAAAGAAGAAAATCTATGGGGTGCCAGATGGTCTTCGACAGAGTAGCCATTATGTATCAGATGGAATTTATAAGCATTATTATGGCATTGAGGGTGTATCTTCAACAAAGCTGATGTATGTAGCAAAAAATGATGATATTTATAGATTGATTGTGAGTGATGCAGATGGTTTTAATGAGCAAACTCTTTTAAAATCAACTCAATCAATTATCTCGCCTGCATGGTCACCTGATGCAAAAGATGTTGCTTATGTATCTTTTGAGAATAATAGAGCTCAAGTATTTACTCAAAACCTCGAAACAGGTACAAGAAAATTGATACTCTCTTCAAAGTTTTCTGTGAGTGCGCCAGCATGGTCTCCAGATAGAAAATATATTGCATTTACATCAACTATGGACGGTAATTCTGAAATTTATATCATTAATTTAGATACAAAAAAAATTGAAAGACTAACTGAAAATTCTGCCATTGATACTGAGCCAGCTTGGAGCACAGATGGAAAAAAAATAATTTTTACCTCTGATAGATCTGGCTCTCCACAAATCTATGAACTCGATTTGAGAACAAAGCTCAAAAGAAGAATTACTACTGAAGGTTCTTATAATGCAAGAGGTTCTTTTATTGATAAAAACAATATCATTTTTATCCATAGAAATTCTACCAATTTCAATATTGCTACTTTTAACTTACAAACAAGACAACTTCAAGTTTTAACAAATACTGAGTTTGATGAAAGCCCATGTATTGCACCAAATGGAAATGTTATAATTTATGCAACAAAAGAGCAGGGTTACTCTATGCTTGCTGGGGTAAACATCAGTAGCAATGTTGGGTTTAAGCTTCCTGCTTTGTATGGAGAGTTAAAGGAACCAGCTTGGTCGCCATTTTTGAGATAAATATGAAAAAAAATTTAATTTTAATCTTCTCTTTATTATTTATATTTTCTTGTTCATCAGTTTCTGTTGAGACTGTAGAGGATCAGAAAACAAAAACTGTTGATATAACTGAAAGTTCTTCTAGAAGCTTTGCAGTCGGAGAAAGTCTTGACCTAGGAGAGCCTTCTGTGCGAATTTATTTTGATTATGATGAGGACCAGCTTAAAGAAAGTTCACTTTCAGACTTGTTGGGGATGTCAAGAATAATGAGAGATAACCCTACGTATACACTTATGGTTGAGGGTCATGCTGATGAGAGAGGCTCAAGAGAATATAACTTGGCTTTGAGCGAGAGGCGTGCAAATGCTGTTAAGGATTTTTTATCATCTTCAGGAGTATCTCCTTTTAATATCGAAGTAGTAGGTTATGGAGAGGAAAGACCTGTTGAGCTCGGATCTAATGAGGAGTCATGGTCAAAAAACAGAAGAGCTGAACTTTTTCTTCTGAAATAATAAGAAAACTTTTGTGATTACAAATTTCTACTTAAATTTTTGCTTTTGCATACATATAACACTTGCAAAACATAAGCATGGATTCATATATTCATAGGGATAATTAGATATGTCTAAGACTTCCAGAGTATCTTTAGATGGTCTAGAATAACACCCTTATTATGGGTCGCTAGCTCAGCTGGTAGAGCACCGGGCTTTTAACCCGTTGGTCATAGGTTCGAATCCTATGCGACCCACCATTAATTTTTGTAATGAGTAAATTAACTACTTCTAGGATATAATCAAATCGAGTATGGGTTTAAGTAAATTAAAAACTTCACTTGGTATAGTCCTTACAGTAATTTTATTTGGATGTGGAGGCGGTGGAGGTTCAAGTTCTCCTTCTATTCCTAATCCTATCCCAACCCCATCTCCTACACCGGCCCCAACCCCAGCACCAACCCCAGCACCAACCCCAGCTCCTTTTGCTGTCTCATCAGTAAATGTATGTTTTTCAGGTGAGTGTCACGATATCATCCAAGTTTCTGGAGCAAACGCACAGAATACTCCTGGTGGTAATGCAGTTGCAGATGTAAAAACTATCTATGCATACACTCCTGATGGCAGTGAAAATGGTAATGGAACATATGAAGGTTCAAGTTGGCCTTATGTAATAACAGATGTTGATGTAACTACAATAGAAGTTCCTGCAAATATCACAGCCTCAATAACAAAAAATTCAGAGAGCCAAGTATTAATAAATAACCAACCAGCATACCAATATTCTGGTGATGAAGTTTCATCTGACGCAACAGGAAACGGGATTAATGAAGAATGGTATGTATTTAAAGTTGATGGAAGTACGCTTGCACCAGCGCCAACACCAGCACCAACCCCATCTCCTACACCGGCCCCAACCCCAGCACCAACCCCAGCACCAACACCAGCGCCAACCCCAGCCCCAACAC
>Ga0163109_10000124_pt1 | contig 60895 bp, 69 predicted proteins | sample CRUFie1St13metaG_FD_108704 | JGI IMG/M metagenome (GOLD analysis project Ga0163109, IMG submission 108704) | Marine microbial communities from the Costa Rica Dome - CRUD Field 142mm St13 metaG | ecosystem: Environmental > Aquatic > Marine > Oceanic > Photic zone | place: Costa Rica: the Eastern...
AGTGGTTGGTACAGACAAAGAGGAGTTGGACAAGGCTATTGAATTAGCCAAACAACGAGAATCTTCAATTAGACAGTCTCTTGAGGATCAATTGAGAAAAGAACTAGCAGTAAATGTACCGAAGCCTATCTCCCCAAGTGGAGAAAAAACTACGGTAGCTTCTGCAGATCGATATTCAATTTCTAAAAAGAGCGGTCAAGACTATTTGGCTATTCGCCAACAACTGATGGCGAAGGCTTTAGAATCAATACGCAGATAAGAGAATACTCTTAACTTTTAAACTTTCTTATAAGGAGAAAACCAATGGCAGTATCAGGTGTAGACACCCTAGCAGGGGGTACAGGCAGTGACGTTGTTGCTTTACCACAAGCTTTATTAGACGTATTTAGTCTGGATATTCTTCATAAAGCGCAAGCAGTAATGCGTTTTGAAGAATTTGCAGTACGTAAACAAGAACTAGAACGTGCTCCAGGTGAAAATATCAAATTCACTATTTATGATGACATCACTCGTGGTGGTCAATTGGATGAAAACGATATTTTGTCTGCAAAAACAATGAGTGCAAGTCAAAAAACTATCACAGTCACTGAATGGGGTAATGCTATTCAAGTAAGTGAAAAATTACTTCGTCTTTCATGGGATGACGTGATGGCAGAAGCAGCAACTCTTCTCGGTCGAGATTTTGCAGTAGTTCGTGATTTAGCACTTCGTGATGCGGCGTTAGATACAACAAACGCAGTTTTTGCAGGAAATCGTGCAGATCAATTTGATCTTCTTGTTACTGATTATCTTGATATCGATTCAATTCGTGATGCAGTTGAATTGCTTCAAACTAACAATGCTCCTAAGTTCTTTGGAGATTACTATGTTTGTTTCTTACATCCTCACCAAGCGGCTCAATTAAAGCGAGATCCAGATTGGGTAAATGCCCATCAATATATTGGTACTCGAAACTTGTTTACAGGTGAAATTGGGCGTTTTGAAGATGTGATCTTTATTATTTCTACTCATATGCCAAATGGCGCAGTAGCTTCAGGAAGTCCTGCTTATGATGCAACACTTATAAGCGGATACGTAAACCCAAACGATGCAGCAGATTCAAACGCAGCTCCGCTTTACAAGGCGGCACTGTTTGGTGATCAATGTCTCCACATTGCAGAATCTCTACCAGTAGAGCTTCGTGATAATGGTGTTGAAGACTTCGGGCGTAAACATGGATTAGCTTGGTACTCAATCTTTGGTGTTAAGAATCTTCTACCTGAATACTCAGTAGTTATTACATCTGCTTAATATAGGAATTAATTATGACTAAGACAACTAAGACAACTTCAAAGAAAGCACCTCGGAAAAAACCTGAGGTTGTAGAGATTGCCGAAGAAATTGTAGCCACAGTAGTTCAACCTAAGGTGGAAGAAACCAAGAAGATTGCTCCCGAACCAAAGAAGAAGGAAGAAGTTGTGGAGGTTGCTTACGTTAAAGATAAAGTTCCTAAAAACATTCGTGTAAAAGCAATTCAAAACGCTAGAGGCGTATTTGGAAGAATCAATTACGAGATCAAGGCAGGAGAAGTTTACGAGCTTCCTGCGAATCTTGCAAATTGGCTTATGTCTTTGAATAGAGTGATTTAAGGGGGTTGCAATGGCCGACATTAACTCAGTTGTAAGAAGAGTGAGATCACGAGTCCATGACGTTGTGTCTCAAGACAATCGAGAGGACGGCAGGCCATTGTACTTGGATTCATACTACATTGATTCAATTGAGTCGGGTATGGGTCGGTTGAATTTAGACTTAGATTCAACATATACAGTAGCATCTCTTCCAGTTAAGTATGAATACTTACTGGAACTAAGATCTACAGTTAACATGTGTTATGTTCGGGGAGGGGAAGGTGCATCGGGAGATGTAGAGGACTTCCCCAACGTGCCAGATGCAATAGTGTCTGTTCCACAGTTGTCTGTACAAAGACAACAGATGCCATTAGAGGGGCCTAAATATTGGCTCAAGATGGCAGAGAAGCTAGACATGGAGTATCAGAACACTTTAGCTCGGTTGCAAGATCGAGGAGATGAGGGTCCTGAAATTCAACAATATGTAATGTCTAGGATGAGTCTAAGGACAGGCCGAAGGATGCCCTATGTTTATGATAAACCCATTACACCCCCTGACTTTTCAGTGGCAATTGTGGGTAATAGGGTTTCTTTGGGTTGGGGTATTGTTTATGATGAATATTTCAGACTGTATGAAGTTGAAAGAAGTACCAATAGTGACTTTTCAACAAAATCTGTCGTATTCACAACAAGTGATAATCAAGTTTCATCATTTAGTCAAAACCTTACTTCTGGTACATATCACTACAGATTAAAGATCACTAATTCTAATGATCTTTATTCTTACACTCAATCTTCATCGGTAGTAGTACCATGAAGAGTGTCTTAGATGTCGCAGAAAAGGGCGTAATAACAATTCATAAGACGTACGGTGAAATCGTGCGCCTTATGAAATACATGCCTAGTGCAACGGGTGGCATCTACAAGCAAAGAAAAAGACTTTATGAAGCACCATATGAAATATTGGCTAAGGTCAATAGAGATCCAAACCCAGAACAAATAAGTAAAATTGGGGAATCCTCAGAGCGTAATGCTCATATAACATTACCTGTTCGTTTTTTAATTGATTTGTTTGGGAACTCCACACCTGTCAAAGAAACAATTACATCAAGTGATTTAATTGTATTTGACAATAGAGTATGGAGAATAACGACATGTGCATTTACTGGCAGAATCGGTGATCGACCTTTAATAGTCGAACTTGAACTTAGAGAAAAACTAGGTGAAAAGGAGTCCGATTATTATGGCCGCAGTTAGATCATCTTTTCAGTATGAAGCTAGAGGACTTTTTTTTGGTGTTAAAATTAACCGTAGAGGTCCGAATTTTAAGAAAGCAATAAAAGGGGCCTTACCGTCAGGTAAAGAGTTCTTAGACGACATGTCTAAGCTTCTAAGGAACAGGATTGAATCAAGGCTTCCTCGTTTAAAACAAAACCTCAAAGATGGCTCTCCAGGGGCAATTGGTACAATTCAATTTGAATCGACTTCACACGGTAAACATAAACCGCACAAAGATATACCAAACCCGTTGAGTCTTATCATTGACCATGGAATGAAGTACAGGGTTCATGGTCGTTTAGGTCAAATAAAACTTGATGTGACGGTTTACAACTTAAGGAAACGCCAAATAAATTTTCATAAAAAAATGGGCAAAACCCCTAAGGTATCTACTGTTCTTAAACGATTTGATGAAACTTGTCTTCCATACATAAAATCAGGTAATATGACAAAAATAGCAGACTATTGGACTGCAAACACTTTTCGTGCATTCAATCGTGATTTGAATCGGTATATCAAAGACAAAAACCAAGCGTTCTTAGAATCGACAGATCAGTCCAAGGCAGGTGAGTAATGGCGGTTTCAATATATCAATTAGAAGACGCTTTAGCTAAAACGTATGCGGGGAAGATTCTTAAAGATCGCAACGGCAGAGACAACTATGTTTCTGTTTTTTTAGATTACCCCGACATCGAAGAAGCTAATGAGCAAAGGTTTCCATCTATTTCACTAGTTTTAGTTAATATGATACCCGAAGTATCTATGTATGATAGTCAAGAGAAATATACTGTGAGCAAAAGAACAGACCTTGATGTACCAGTGATTCAAGAAAGAAGAGTTCCAGAGTATTATAGATTAACATATGAGATTAATACTTATTCTCTTTCTGCATTTGAAGACAGAGAATTGATGCGATGGGTTGAGTCTAGGTTTTCTCCAAGGGACAGTCTACTCGTTGGATCAGACTATTATCACTACTTTAGAGAATCATTTAGTGTAAATGATGATATTGATATTGACACAGTAGTGTATAATAAGACCTGGACTATATCTGTTGTTGCAGATATTGAAGATACTGACAACGACCATTTAAATAAAGGTGTCAGAGAATTCAAGATATATTCTAATGTTGTTAAAACAAATTCTAAAATTATTCCTTCTGATGGTGAGAATGAAACAATATATAAACCCTACGCCCCAAAAGGTTCTGAGACTGCTTTGGGTGCAGAAAAAACAAGGCACAGAATCTTCTCATTTGATGATCAAAATTATTGGTTTCCTAAAAAGTGAGGTAAACAATGGCTTATACTAGACCTGGAGTGTTTATTGAAGAAATACTCACTCCTGAACAATCCGGAGCAGGCGTATCAACTAGCGTTGGTTCATTCTTGGGTATTACCCAACGTGGCCCTGTAGATAAAGCAATTTTGGTTTCAAGTCTGAACGACTTTGAACGAATTTTTGGAGGGCCAATTGATGGAGAACCTCTATATTATTCTGTGCGTTCATTTTTTGAAAATGGTGGAGCAAGTGCTTATATTGTTCGACTTTATGCAGACGCATCAAATCCTGTAGCAGCAAACACTGTTTTGGATAATGTTTTGTCTGCTGATTTATTAAAATTCAAAGCAGGATACAGAGGGTTGGATTCATTTGGCGAGGCAGGCAAGGACTTGTCTGTTAGAATTAGATTGTCTAATAATTTTGTTTCTCAATACAGTGCATCGAGTTCTATTGATGATGTCGTTGCAAATGCAAACTCTGGTGATACTTTACTAAAAGTAAAATCTATTCAAGGCATCCAAGAGGGAGCAATTATTAAAATTATTGAAGACGTAAGCGGCACTCCAAGTGCAACTTATGCGGTTGTTTCAGAAACTAACTCCACAGTAGTTAGTGGAAATGTTGAACACTCCCTTGTTTTGGCATCCGGGTTAACAAATACGATCACTGCTTCAGACTCTAAAATTGAAGTTCTTGAGTATGACGTTGACGTTTTAGATTCAGATCTTCTTGTTTTAGAATCTTGGAATACAGTTTCAATGAATCCAAATGCAGATAACTACATTGAAACAATTATTAATGATTCAGAAATTGGGTCTGTTTATATTGTAGCAGAAGACCTGATTCCATCAGGGAATTTGAATAATGCTAAAGAAATTAGCAACACACACGTTATTGCAACCCATATTAATTTATCATCTGATGGCGCATCAGAGACAGTAGGTTTTTTATCTTCTGATGTTATTGGAACTGAAGCAAACGCACGAGGAATTTATGCACTTTCTGAGAAAGATAATGTAAATATTCTTTGTATTCCTCCGGGCACTGTAATTACTTCTTCTCTTTTACCTGTAATTCAAATAGCAATGTTGAATTACTGTGGTGATCGAATGGATATGTTTGCAGTACTAGATACTCCATCAAGTCTGAATGCTCAATCAAGTGGAGCAGGGTCTGTTGGGGAGTACCGTAAAAACACCTTAGGTGTTGATTCGTTCTGGGGAGCTTTATATTATCCACATGTTGTTGTTAAATCTAAAGATGGCGCTTCAAATATCACTCTTCCTCCTAGTGGAGTTGTTGCAGGTCTTTACAGTCGTGTTGATTCCATTTCTCCTCCTGAAGGTAGTATCGCTTCTGCTCCTGCGGGCTTTGGTGATTTTGGTGTATTAAAAGGCCTTGTTCGACTTGAGTCAAACCCAACTGAAAAGCAGCATGGCGAATTGAACCCAATTGGAATTAATTGCTTACGTAGACTTAATAGAGCAGATGGTATCTTACCTGGGATAGTAGTTCTAGGAGCGCGTACTCTTAGTAGTAAACCTGATTTCACTTACATTAACGTACGTCGATTTATGACTTTTATTGAACAAAATATTAAATTCTTAGCGCGTCCATCATTGTTCAGAAACAATGGACCTCAATTATGGCAAGAACTTACTGATAGTTTCGAAGGATTCTTACGTGGTTTATTCAGTAGAGGCCAACTTGCAGGTGAAACGCAAGAACAAGCATTTTATGTTAAGATTGATGCATCATTAAATACTCCAGATCAAATTCAACGTGGTCTTCTTGTTGGAGAAATCGGAGTTGCAACTTTAAAACCTGCAGAATTTATGGTATTCAAATTTAGCCAAACTTCAGCAGGAACAACTATTGAGGAGTAATAAGCAATGGCTACATTAACCAGTGATATCCTTCGAGGATATAAGTTTTCTGTAAGTTTTGAACAGGGATTTTTCAAGAGAACAGCATTTCAAAAAGTGACGGGACTTAAAACTTCTGTTGAAGTTGTTGAATATCGAGAAGGTAATATGGCTGATCGAATGGAGAAGTTCGCAGGCATGATGACGTATGATACAGTTACTTTTGAAAGAGGCATCTCTAATGATGATGACTTCAACCAATGGATGAAGAAAGTGTGTGATGTTACTGGAGGAGGCACTATCCCAAATGGTGGAAGCCCAGAAACAGGCCTTGATAGCTACCGTAAAAACATTACAGTCACATTACATAACAAACAAGGTGGTGTAGCTAAGAAGTACATACTTCTTGATGCATTTCCTAGCGAATATACCGTGGGTGATTTTGACGCTACGTCTAACGATGTTGTTATTAGTTCATTAAGTATACAACACCACGGGATCATAGAGACAAACGCAGCAGGCTAGGCAAAGATAGACTTTTCAACAAAATAAGGCAATAATAATGATTGATCATACAGATAAAGTTATTTTACCCATCGGTTTAGAGATAGATGGAGTTAGATATAAAGAAGTAGTTATTGACGAAATGACAGGCATTGATGAAGAGAACTTAACATCAAGAAAAATTCGCAATAATGGAGCTAAAGCTATTTCGGTTTTATTAAGACGTTGCATTCAAGAAATACCAGGCCTTCTTGAAAGAAAAAGAAACCCTATGGATTTAATTCCAGAGAAATATGTACACGAAATGTACGTTGCAGACAGAGATTTTTTAACTCTTTCAATTCGCGCTCTAAGTGATAAATCTCAATTTTTATCTACATTAGAATGTCCTAGTTGTTCGCATGTGGAAGAACGCATGATTGATTTCAATGCAATGGACGTGTATGAATGGGATGAAAGTAATGTAGAACTAGAAATTGAATTGCCTCGTGGTTTTTTTAATGTTGAAACAAGTGAATACTGTAATAAAGTCATTTGGGCATTTCCAAAAGGTAAAGCACAAGAAGGAATTGCGTCATTGCCAGAAGGTCAAATGGCAACATATATGATTGCGTCAGGCATCAAGAGTGTAGAGGGACTTAGATATCTTCCTTCTGATGACGATGTGCGTCGTCTTGGAGTTCGTGATCGAAATGTTTTTGCAAAAGAAATTACAGATAATACAGTTGGTGTTGACACTAAACTAGAAATTATCTGTGAATCTTGTGGAAACGAGTTTGAGACGGAGGTTAATGTTATGGGTTTTTTCAATTCGGGAGAGGGGGAAAAGAAGAAGAAAAAAAGTGGGAAAAATGGGCGAAGGAAACGGAAAAGAGCCTAATTACCACTATTGTAGCCCTTGCCGAGAGATGGGGGTGGTCAAGATATGATATACTATCTATACCTAGCCGACAAAGAGAGGTCTATTTAGAACTATTTGAAGATATAATAGACAGAGAAAAAGAGGCTACTAGAAATAGGAGATAGTATATGTCAACAGGCGCAATAGGTATTAAAATTGATATCCAAGGCCAACAAGCCCAAAAGACGTTAGATCGTTTGTCTGGGGCTTTTGAGAAGCTTGAAAGATCTTTAAATAAAACGCAAAAAAGTACAAAAAAGACCACAGAGGGCATGAACACTCTTAGCGATCAAGGGATAGCAAATATCCAAGCAGGTCTTGTTCAATTAAGTACATATTTGTTGAACTTATCAGTTTCTGTTGATAACACTTTTGATAAGATGTTAACTCGATTTAGAAAAGTAGAAGATGCATCAAATCAATTAAAAACATCCTTAGGTTTGCCAGCAATGTCGGGGGAAGAGAAAAAACGTGGGTTGCAGGATTACGCAGAATCAGAGAAGTTAGTAAAAAAATTAGCAGCAACAACACAATTCACTGCAAATGAAGTGTACGATGCTTTAAGAAACTTAACTACAGCGGGATTTAAGCCAGATGAAGCAAGAAAGGCTTTAGCTCCTGTGCTTAAGTTTGTCACTGCCGCAGGAGGTCAAATTGGGTTAGCACAAGGAATAGAGATTGCGAGGCTTTCTGTGCAGACTATGGGAGAAGATATTAATGACCTTGAAACTAATTTAAATATTTTAGCTAAAGGGACAAGTCAGACGGCAATTGGTTTTAAAGACCTTGAGGCTTCAATGGGTGGGGTAGGTGCAGGTGCGTTAACTTTTAAGGGGGAAGACCCTGGGAAAAGATTGTCTACTTTGTTTATGATAGCAGCAGGACAAAAGGCAATCGGTGCAGAAGCACGAGGGTCAGGAGATATGGTTAGGCAATTTTCTAACTCTATTGGTGGCCTAGTGGGACAGTTGATTGCATATGAAAGCAAATTAGAGGGAGGAGGAAAAGCTCGGTACTCTGCTAAAAGAGACATGTTATTTAAAATGTTGGGTGTAGACAAAAAATTAGATAAAAAATCTTTAGCTAAAAGACTACAAAAATCAGTTGGTAAGTTAAGTGCAGAAGAAATAGACTTTGAAAAAGTTCAACTTGCTAAAAAAATGCTTGGAGACACTGATAAGGACGGCAAATATGTCAAAAAGACAGCATCGGATCTTATACAAATATTTGTTGATAGATTTAAGACTTTAGAGGAGGTTGGTGGTGGATTAGACGCAGAAGCTATATTTAAAACAGGTTTTGGAGTGGAGGCAGGCGCTAAGATAATTAAAGGTATTGTTCAACTTATGAACAACAAGGGTGTGAAAAAGATGGAGGAATTGAGCGGGAAAATACAGAAGCATAATGATATAATCACAAAAGCTCAAGACGAGTCTTTAAAGACATTATCTGCACGTATAAAGCTTGCAGAAAGTGCAGAAGATGCACTATCGAATACGATCTTTGCAGAAGACAGTATGTATAAAGGGTCCCTTGATACGTACACTGCAGTTATCACTGCTTTGAATGAGATTGTTTCTAGTAATAAAGGGCTGGCTTCAGGTATTTCTGCAACAGGAAGGGCTTTTCAAGCTTTTACTAAAGTAGGAACAAATATGGGCTTCATGTTAACTGCGGCGGCAACTTTCTCCATTGCTTTAAATCATGCTCAAAAAGCAACAGGGAAGACAATAACGACGCTTGGCGGGACACTTAGAGCATTCCATGCTCAGTTCTTAGCTCCAACACTGAGAGTAGTATTTATGTTCACAGGTGGGATTGGGTTGCTAACCATTGCTTTCTTAGGTTTAATTAAGTATTTATCTGATGCAAAAACCTTAGGTGGAGGGCTTGCTTCTATTTTTGATGGTTTAAAAACAAAAACACAAGCATTAGCAGGTATGTTTAGGCTTGCTTTTTCTACTAAAATGGACGGTGGAATAACTTCAGAGATAAGTAGATATTTAGATCTACAAGAAAAAATGAAATCGTTAAGATTAACTAACGATTTGCAAACTAAAGTCAGTTTTGATGGAGAAAACTTAAATCTTTCAGAATTAGAGCTAAAAGAGCAAGAATTTAGGGATAAAATTGGACCCTCGGCTGATAATGCAATATCACTATTAAACACAAAAACATTAAAAGGCTTAACAAATTTTGTTTCTCAAGTGAAAAAGACTTTTAATACAATATCAACAGTTATCTCTGCAGCAATGGTCCCTGTTTCATTAGTAATGGGCGCAGTTTTTGAATCCTTAGGTTATATGTTCTATGTAATAACATTCCCAATCAATGCAGTTATACGAATATTAAATTTCTTTGGTAGTGAAGTTGATGAGGTATCTGCTACTTTAGAAACACTAGGCACAGTCCTTGGTGTTGTGATGGCAGGATTTCTTTTATATAAGACAGTCTCGATGGCAGCGGCATTGGTTTCTACAGTATATAATGGGTTATTTGGGACAATAACAAGGGTTGCAGGGGCAACGGGTAGGACAAATCAAGTATTTAATAAACTCAGAATGAGTAAAGCTAAAAACATGAGTATTGCAGACCAATTGAGAGTTCGGCTTACTATGTTAAATGCAACCGAAGAAAGACAAGCTCGCTTAGTTGAAAACCTCAAAAATAAGTATAATAACTTAAATGTTGCACAACAAGCAGTACACAATAGAACAAGTGGACTGAATACCAAGTTCAATAATATGATGAATAGTGGAGGGGCGGCAGTTCAAAATGGATTTGGAGCAATACAAGGTAAGATAGATGGAGTGTCTGGGAAATTAAATAAAATTGCAGGAGTGGCAGGTATAGCAAGTTTTAGCATGATGCTTTTGAACGATAAAGTTTTTGGAGGGAATGAAACCTTCTCAATGCTTAGTGATATACTTTTGTTCGTTGCAGGTATTTTACCTCTTCTTTCTGCAGGCTTCTTTTCAATGGCAGGTGCAGTTTTAGCCGCATTATGGCCAATATTAGCAGTTGTTGCTGCCATTGGAGCGGCATATGCTATATTTAAATTATTTAGTAGTGATGATAAGAAGAAAAAGAAACCTTCATATTCTTCTGCAAGGTCTACAACAAGTGAAACAGTAAGTCCAAATACTGCTATGTCTCAAACTGTTTCACCGATATCTCCGGCAAGCCCAATGACTTCTAACGCATATGCAAGTCCTGTGACCTCTAGAGGGTCAGGTGTTGTCAACAACAACACAAAAACAAGTATAAATCGAGTTGAGATCAAATATGTTGCCAAAGGCCATCCTTTGGACAAAAAGGAATTCGATAAATTTGGCAAAAAGATCATCTCAACTTTAGAAAACCCAAGATCAAATGACAATATGGGAGCAGTAGGAAGATGAATCTTAAGAAAACAACAAAAGGGTCTTTAACATCAATTAATGAAAATATAGGTCAAGCATCTGAGCATAAGATTACTTTTATGTTTAATCCTACATCATTTACAGAGAGCAGATCTGCAGACTACAATTTCTCTGAATCTCAAGGTCAAATATTACCTTTATCTCAATATGTGAAGGTAGGAAACACTAGTTTAAAGTTTTCTTTATTTATGTTTAACCATGTTTCTTTAAAAAAAGAATTAAAATCTTTACGAAAATTAACTTTACCAAAACGATTGTCTCGCTTCACATACTATGAGCAAGTATCTCCACACAAGTATTTACTCTCTCTGGGGGGAATCGGCGCTTTTACAGGAGTGATCCAAACATGCGACATCAATATACTTAGATATCACAAGAAAACATTAGATCCCATACATTTAACTGCAGATATTGAGTTTGTATGTGTTTCAGTATCACTATCATCAGATGTCTCCCATTTGAGGCAAATAACAGAGGAGTAATACCATGGCAGGCTACGATAGAAGTACAAGATACCTTGAATACGGATTGATGGATAATTTTGAGTATTCAACTGATGACCGTTCTGCTCATTCAGTACCAAAGTCAGTTAGACTTGTGACAAACTTTCGGTTTACTGCATATGAATCAGAAGTTCAAAGAGTATATCATGTAGTGAAAGAGGGGGACACAATACATGAGTTATCTATTAGATACTTTGGTGATCCTAAGTTTTGGTGGTTTATTGCAGACTATAATTCAACAATTGATTTTGATAACTTAAAAGAAGATCAAATAATTAATATTCCTCCTTATTCTGAAGTAAGCGGGTACTAAAATGGGTACACCAAAAAAAAGGTCAAGCCAACCAAAAACTAAAACAAAGAAAAGATTGAGAAAAAAGGCCAAAAAGTCGGAGTTTTTTATCCCAGAAAGAACGAATCTTGATTTAAAAGAGCTATCTGGAGGGCAAGATGATTTATCTTTTTATAGTCTTGTTGGACACACTAATCTTGATCCATATGCCTGGATTTCATTAGATAATGAAAACGAGTTTTCGGATTTTTATAACTACTTTTCAGTAAGAAGAGGAAAAAAACCTAATGTCGCAGGAATTGTTTCCCTAGTCTACAAAAATGAATACAAAAAGTTTCCTACTGTTGAGTTTGAATTTACAGAACCCGATTATCGGAAACTAAGAGTAGAGAGTTCTATTGGAGGTGGTGGTTCGGAATTTACTAAAAAATTTACATCAAAAAGAATCGAAAAACTTAAATATGGGAAAGTTTTCTATATTAGATTTGGGTATGTATCTTCACATGTTCAGTATGGTCCTTTTACAATAATTGAGACTGATTTAAAATTTGAACAAGGAACTGCAATTTGCAAAATAAAAGGCAGGCTTGGTCATAAATTAAGGAGTGTTAGTTCTGTAAAATATTTCTCAAATACATCCCCTTTTGACATTGTTAATCAAATGGCAAACTTAACTGGACTCCGTATTAATACTAAAGATTTATTAGAAGATGAATTAGAGGAAATGAGACAAGAACGCATAGATGTTTCTTCTCAAGAAAATGTGGGTAAACTTCAATTTGATGTGGCAAACAAGATGGGTTTTGATTTGTATTATAATCCCCAAGACAATTCATTACATTTCGAAAGTCCGTTCAAATTAGAGTTACTAAACAAAGGTAAAAAACCATATAAAATGAGTTATGGTTTTCCCTCTTCATCCATAGATGAGATAGAAGTGAAAGTGCATCGCCCAAAAAAAAGGAGGCGCCCCACAGGTGGGAAGCTTCCTATGACACACGGCAAAAAAAAGAATGAAGTTTTGATGCTTGAAAAAAAAGCAAGATCACTTATTCATGGAGTAATAAAAACAGATTTAGGAACAATAGTACCCTTATCTAGTTATTCTCTTTTAGTTTATGTACAAGAAGGGGTGGAGACACCAGCAGGGAACACCCCTGTTCAAGGTACAAAAGAATATTTAGAAGAAACTTATAAAAACAGTGATAATATTCAATATCAAATAGAGAAATCAGGTATAGTCTTAGCAAGACAGAAAAAAGAGTTCTATAATATATACGCAATAGTTAAGACAGGTGAAGAATTAGAACAAGAGATAATCACTGTAAATGGAACTCAAAATCTCCAAAAAGAAGTCGGTGATCCTAATCAAATAATAACAGACGTAAGTCAAATTAAAGAGACAGGTATAGACCAATATTCTGTCACTATTTTGAGAAAAAGAAAAAAGTTAAAAAAAGGATCTAAAGCAAAAAGCCAATCATCATCTGTTTTAGAAGGTAAAATTACTGATACTATTGATATAGATAATAAAAGGCTTACAAAAATAGGTGAAGTTAGATTTAAAAATAAGATAGACATTGATAGTGTGTACCAAGAAACAAATCTTCCAGACAGTCAAAGAAGCAGAAACATTAAAGCTTACAGGAAACTTAAGAGAAGAGAGGCTCAATTAAATAAAGTTAGTGGCAATTATGTTCGTATCATCCCACAAGATAAAACTAGGTTTGCTTTATATTCATATCTTGATGAGAGAGGTAATCCGTTCAAGGACTCTTTAATATATGCAGAAGAGGACGGAGATGATAAGCAAGCTTTTGAGTATGTGCCTGCAGCAAAAAATAAACCGAAGACCCTTGTCTCAAGGCAAATTAGATCAAGAGCAAAGGTTGTAGGAAAAAGAAAAGAGTTAAAAATAACTCTTAGGGCAGGAGATTGGACAATGGAGTGTGGACGTTTGATTGAACTAACTGATGTGTATCACGAGTACCGAGGATACTATTATGTTTATTCAGTTGAACACGAAATTGGATCAGATGGATTTCATACAAAAATTGGTTGTAGAGTAGCAAGTAAAAGATTAGTCAATAATGCCAATAATCCAAATACTGTTCAGGGTACAAGAAAAAACAAAGCAAAAGAAGCTCAGTCTCCTGAGCGAAGGAAAGTAAAAGTATATCCTGTGAGGAAGTTAACTCCTGCAGACCAAAGAGTGATAAAAGAACAAGAAAAAGGTCAATTTGATAGGTTAACGAGAGAGCGGTTAAGGGATGAAGGAATTCTATCCTCCGATAGCTTTGAACCAGGAAAAATATACTAATTTTGAGGAAAATCAATGATTCAATACACAGATGAATATGAAACTAAATACAGAGATCGTTTTTTTGGTAAACGCAGAGCAATAGTTGAAAACAACAACGACCCGAACAAGCTAGGCAGAATAAAAGTTAAGAACCTAGAGTTGTTTGGCAATAGTGCTTCTGCGTGGGCTTCTCCATGTTTTCCTTTTTTTGGTGGACGAGACAGTGGATTCTTCTCTATACCTCCCGTTGGGTCTTGTGTTTGGATTGAATTCGAAGAGGGTCTATTAGATCACCCTGTCTACACAGGGGGGTATTTTCCTATGATTGATGATGGCCACAGTAGCGACGGTTCTCCGATTGAGGAATCTGAGGAATTTCAGTCTGCGGGGTCGTCTGTTCCTGCTCATGCAAGGGGTGAGTATGATGGGTCAGATTTTGGTGGCCTGAAAGGAAACTATGGTTTACCTCCTTCGGAATATGAGGGGGAATATGGAAAGGTGACTTTGCTACAGACTCCTGGGGGGCATATGTTAGAGTTTGATGATACTGAAGGCGGAGAGCGTATACAAATTCATCATTCAAAAGGGGCGCATATAGAAATACTCCAAGATGGAAGCATTAATATTGTGTCTGAAGGAAACTTAATTACGTATGCAGATAAAATATCAGAGACATCTGAAGGAGACAGGGAATCAAGTATAGGGGGCAACAATTCCTCAACCGTTAATGGTGACTTTTCAACAACTGTTGATGGTGGAGAAAAAAAGAGTGTCCAGGGAGAAAGTGAAGTAGATGTTGGGTCTTTTTCATTCAAATCAAATTCAAACTCAACATATCAAACTGATGGTGTGTTAAATATGAGTGCTTCAAATTTAATGAATGTGTCTTCCGGTGGAGATATTAATTTTGCTTGTTTAAGTGATATGTTTTTATCAAGTATAGGTGATTTTAGAGTTGTTAGCTTAAATACACTAGAACTACTATTACCAGGTGCGCCATACGTAAGCCCATCAGTTAATGTTATCGGTCAAAAAGGTACAAGTAGATTTGTGAGTGAAGATCCTTTGGGTGTCTCGGTTTATGGTATTGAAGCAAGAGGAGGGGTAGGTGGTCAAGTTTACATCGGAAATCTGGGAGATCCGTTTTCAACATCTAGTTTATCGGTTGGGCCGATACCTTTGGTTAAAGAACCAGTGGTAATGGGACTGCAGTTAGTTTCATATCTTACACAACTAAATGTTATTCTTGGCACACTAGCATCGGGTTTAATTGCTACTCCTTTTTCTTCGGTGTCCGGGGCAGGAACATCTTTACTTACAGGTATCGGTGTACTAACCCCTCAAATTGCAACATTAAATACAACATCAGCTTTTGTGAGTCCATAATATGTCTAATAATCCACAACCACCACAAAGTCCAGAAGACCCTGCATACCAACAACTTGAATATGCACAAAAAAAGATATTCTTGGAAAGTTTTTTGCGGCAAGAAATATATGATTTTGAGTATGAAAATGGAATCCCTGATGAAGAAGACCTAGATCAATTAGATGATGATTTAAGTGAGTCAGTTATTCAAGCTGTAAGAGATTATGCAACAGACATCTCAGATAATTACTCTAGGATAATAATTAAATATATAGATCTTATGCTTGAGGCAAGAAATCTATAATGAAAAAGCTATTAAAAAAAGAAGTAGAGCATCAGATCTCTCAGATGGAAAAAGCAGTAGAGCCGATTTGGGATCGAAAAGGCATGACTGCAGAAGAGTATGCAGAGGATTTAGAAAAAAGACTTCTAAACGCACTTTCTATTTTGAAAGATGGAAAAGGAGATCGTTCTCTAGTAAAATCAACAATCAGAGATACGCTTGAATTTATTGCATGGGGTTCTGCAGTTAATGAACTTCAAAAAGCTTCGCAACTCTTAAAAACAATACTAAGAGAGGACATTAAATATGGCACTGCAAAGAGGGATAACTAGAGAAGATAGCTTTAGAGAGGCACTTGATCAAATACCTTCAAACTTTAATCTATCCTGGGGAAAAGGACTTAATAAAGAAGATTTTGAAGATACTTTTTTAGGTGCAATCTTTGATGATCTTGCAGAAGCAGGCCAGCTTGCTGCGGGCTTTATAGATAGTACAAATGCAATTCTTGAAATTGTGTCTGCAGCAGTTCAAGTCACACTATTGAATTTAGGTATCGTAGTAGATCTTTTCGAAGGAGTCCTACTATCTTTGAATCTTCTTTTAGATACATTTAGAGAAGCAATCACTGGAATAAGTGCAAACTTTCTTTTTCACTTCCCATCGACATACAAATCGAGGAGAACTCCGTCTGAGCTTATGTATGATATAGGTATGTCATACCTAGACAAACAAGATAAGAATAAGCCTGTATCAAATTTAAATAACTCTGCGGCAGTTGTCGTTGCAATTTGGTCTTTGCCGAATATTGCTAAGTTAGATGAAGTTTATCAAAAACTAAAAAGAGCAATCAAAGGTCTTCCTGTGACACCGATTACTGAATCGCCCAGGTATAAAGAAGGTCTTTTTTTAGATAGTAAATTTGTTTCTGAAGGAACTTCTTCTAAACCAGATTGGAAATATGGACTAGATTTAAGTGACATTGGTGCATTTAAAAAACTTCTCAATGGCATTACGAAGCTGATGGGACAAATAGATACGAAGAGATCTAATTTAAGTAAGTATAACTTTATAATTGATTTAGTTATACAAAGACTAAACAAGATTTCTTTAATAGCAACAGAGTTGTCTGAGACAATTGAAGCATTATCAACATTATTGAGTCTTGGAGACTCCACTGGCGTTTTTGTTTGCAAAGGAAAAGGAGATAACCTTGATTTTGCAAAAACACTAATAAATGCTCCTCTTCATCCAACTTATCCAAGTGCCGATTTTTTAGAAAGTGTAGATTTAAATCAGCCTGGCAATCAGATTAATGCAGACCTTGGAAGACAATCTCTGTTTTCTGGTGCAATGGCAATACATTTGCAAGTAGTTGATGCATCTGAAGATACTTTCAACGCAATTGTAGATCTGTTCAAAAAACAAGGAAGCGAATTTGGGACATTACAGTCTGAGCCAGTTGCTAATGCAGTAGAGCGCTTTAATAGAATCGACATTTCTTCAAATAGAAACCGAACAGAAAGAGAGAACTAGTATGCCTTCAATTAGCGGGTTGTCATTGCCATTAAAGATCACACCACGGGGGGGGGTTTCTCGTTCAATCGGAATAGAGAAGATTAAACAAAATCTAAAAGCATTAATACTTACTTCTATCGGAGACAGGGTAATGAGTCCCCGGATAGGAACGATGGGTTATATATACCTTTTTAGAAACATGACATTTGAAGAAAGGAATTTGCTTGAAACCCAAATTGCAACAAACCTAGAGAGAGGTGAGCCAAATGTAATTATCACAGAAGTAGACATTTTTGATGTGTCCGATCAAGGCAAAATAAATGTTGTGATAAAATTCAAAATAGATCAATACGAAGAGAATTATGATATCTCAGTAATTTTGGAGGCTTGAGATGGCAATTAGAACTGAACCGAAAACCTTGGGTGGTTTGCCCGTACAAATTGACTACACTGCAAGAGATTACACTTCAATACGTGAAGAGTTAATAAGACATATTGATTCAATTGCTCCAAACTGGACAGATAGATCCCCATCTGATATAGGAGTAACATTGCTAGAAGCAATGTCTTACATGGGTGATATTCTTAGTTATAATTTAGATCGAGTTCATAACGAGTCCTACTTAGCAACTGCCCAAACACAACAAGCAGTATCTTATATTTTAAGATTGATTGGCTATAGCATGTCTCCTCCATCACCTTCAATTGTCTCCATGGTGATCACGACTACACAAAATAATGTAATATTACCTGAGGGGTTCACAGTAAAGACGACAGACGAAGATGGGGAGCTTCTTGAGTACCAACTAACGGAAGAGGTAAATTTAGCTGTAGCGGGCCGATATGCAGTGTCATATGATGTGAACGACGCAATACGCATATACAGTGATCCAAATGTTATTACAGATGATCGTTTACTTTTTGTTGCGGGCAGATCGATAACTGAAGAGTTAGCTATCTCAACAGGTCGTGCAGATCAGGCATACCTCACTTCACAAGGCCCTGCATGTATGTCGTCTGACGACAGTTCTCCTGTGAGAGTCTTTGTTGGCTCTACAGAATGGACAAGTAAATCTTCTTTTGTCGGTACAGAGTCTAATGACACTGTATACACTTATCGTTTTCTCGTAGATGGATTGATATTAATTCAATTTGGGGATGGGGTTCTAGGTCAAATACCGACAATAGGTGAAATAATAACAATTACTTATAGGATAAACGGAGGAGAAGAAACGAATAGAGCAGGAGCAGGTACAATAACTTCTTTCACACCAATTAGTGGAATATCTAGTGTATACAATGTAAATCAACCAAGTGGAGGAACAGATCGAGAGACTCTCGATCATGCAAAGAAGCATGGTCCGCTTTCATTGAGAGCAATGGATCGTTGTGTCACATTAGAAGACTTTGAGATTATGGCAATAAATACTCCAGGGGGTGGAATTAGGTCTGCTAGAGCAGTTAGAGGTAGAAGTTCAATTGATGTTGATGTGTATGTAGCTAGCGAAGGAGAGAATCCAGTGCCTAGTGGATTTTGGTTTTCAGAAATAAACAATGGGTACGGTACAATTGGAGCAGTAGGAAGATGGTTAGATCAAAAGAAGCCAATACCAACGAGACTCAATGTTCTTGCTCCGACGATGATTGAGATCTATATTGAAGCAAACATATACGTTTATGCAAATGTGTTAAGAGCTACTGCTAGAGAAGAGGTAGATTTAGCTTTGCAACGTCTTTTTAATTCAATTACAGACAATTTTGGGGAGGGGCTACCTCTTTCTGCTGTGCATCAAGCAATTGAGAACACCAGAGGGGTTGATTATGTTGATATTATTGAAATGCATAAAACCCCCAAGATGAGGTTATTAAATGGAGATCAAAGTGCGTTTGATACTGCTGTTGTTTCTTTTTTTGACTTTGGTCAAAATATTACTGAGCAAGAATATGAGCTAATTTGGTTAGGTGCGGACACATTTAAACTCAAAGGATCAAAAACAGGGTACGTTTTAAATTCAGATGGGGTGCAAAAGGTCTTTACAACAACTGAAACATGTATTGTTTATATTTATCCTCCAAATAATGTAAATAATCCCGACCAAGAACTTCAATTCAAAATTAACTTTTCTTTCACCCAAGATGTTCCTTCCAGGGGCAATATTTGGACGTTTAGTGTGGGAGTATATGCAGGGAATATTTCTTGTGAAGACCATGAGATATTGGCTTCTCCTTTAGGTTTGAATCTTAGATTAGACCCACAAACGATTAATCTAAATTTCTTGGGAGGGATCTAATGGCAACGCATGAACAGTGGCAGTTTTCTTTTGTTAAAGAAAAGGGAAGTGATGTACTGAATGTTCCTTCTTTAGGAGCAAAAGTACCTTTGATTATTGAACAAAGCTCGTTGAACAATAATTCGGTACTTGATTTAAATCAACCAAGTACAGTTGTTAGTGGAGAGCATAATCGAGTTAGATATGGGTTTCCATCAGATCCAGATGGTTTTACTTTAACTGGTAATGTAAAACTTCTGAAAAAAAAGAAAGAATTCCCTAGAAGCTCATTAGATGCTACTGCAGACGTTGTCTTTTCAACAACTTTAACAGGAGATAGGGATGTTTACAAAGATTATGTAGACCATGAAAACTCTGAGAAACAAAATATTTGGTATTACACAATCTTTTATGAACTAACAAGAGTTGCAGACGACACGAACATTTGGGCATATTCTTCTGTCCATGGGCATGACAGGGCGTTTGTTCTTACAAACGGTGAATCGATTTACGGGAACAGATTATATAACTATTTGCCTGTAGGCATTCGACTGCTTGATGAGTCTGATGGTGATTTAACTATCAGTAAGATAGATCAAATAGTAGGTAAAGCACTTGACGAGTTTAAGCAAAAATTGGATCATTTCTCTAATACTAGATTTGATATAGCAAATGTTGATGCACATTTAATTCCTTATATTGATCAACTTTTGGGGTGGCCAACAAATTTTGAGTTAAGTGAGCTAAGAAGAAGAAAAGAGACATCAAATGCAATCACACTTTGGAAGAAAAAGGGGACTTCTTTAAATATAGAGTTTGCTGCTCAAGTCCTGACTGGGTGGAACACAGAGCTTGTAGAAGGGTATAACTATGTTCTTACGACATATGGGGGTGAAGAGGTGTTTGATCCAAATGTCCCTCCAAATGATTGGGTTGAAAGTACAGACGGGGTGTGGTCAGATTTGGTTAACAGCATACCTTTTAATGGAACAGTAGACTTAACTGATCCTAACTCAGTTAGAATACAAGGTCGATCTACAGATAATTATCGAGTTATTGCAGAAAGTGAAAATCAGGGTTGGAGGAATCCTTATGGAGTCTTAGTTCAATTGATCTCACAAATAAATGATGAAGATCCCCTTATTTCTGACTTAGCTAGAGATAAGTTAAGACGATTGATTAGCTACCTCTTGATACATTATGCAAACGCACACATACAAGTTGATGACTACAATTTAGAAAATTTTGTGTTATCATTTACGGAATCTCACGAGGATGATCTAAGAGTTCCTGACTCTTCAGAATTAGATATAGTTGAAACTATTACTACCTCTTGGAATGCACCTACTATTTACACTTATCCTCATCCAGATCCAAATATTACACTGGCACAAAACGGAACGTGGATCAACGGAGTAAGTGAAATAGCAAGGCTTCCACACGTCGCCATAGGATAAAAAATGGATTTTAAGTTACAAATCGTAGGACAATATCAAGACACGTTAATCTGGAAAAACTCACTCGGTATTACAAGGACTGAGGTTAGACCCTTTAGATTAAACCAAGTTCAAGATTCATCTTTAAATTTAATTACAGGTTTACTGACAAACTCTTCAGGAATGACCTCTCCTCCCGTTGCTAACCTAGGAGCAATAAGCTTCTTGGCTCTAGGTTCGGGGCAGTCAACTTGGGATGCCGACCCATCAAATGTTGTAAAACCTACAACACAAACAACTTTGGAAACAGAGACATTTAGGTTTTCTTTATCTCCAAACGATTTTGTGTTTCTAAATTCAAGCTCAGGAGCAACATTGAGTCCTCAAGCTCTTTCGAGTCGATTTAAAGTCTCATATACGCTTGGTACTGCAGATGCCAACGGAGATCTTAGAGAGTTTGGGCTTTTTGGAGGAGATGCTACATCAACATTAGATTCAGGAATCATGTTCAACTGGATCACGCATCCTCTAATACAAAAAGATAACACATTAACAATTCAAAGAACAATTGATATTGCTTTCTCAATCAACAGGAGTTAAGAATGCCTTCTAACACACCTAATCTTAGTGATGCTCTACACGAGTTCGACAAGAGCAAACAATATAAACGAGTCGTATTTCAACAAGGGAAGCCTATCCTGGATATTGACTTGAATGACATGACTGAAGCGATTGAAGCTCAGACTCAATCTCTTCTTATCGAAAAGATGGGATTCGGTCCGCCGCAGTTAGATTATAGGGATTGGGCAATCCGAAGTGTAGATGGAGATCCTACTTCAACTCGTAATAATCACAATATGGCATTCACTCTAGGACGTTTAGATACTAGAAAAGGGATAGTGGACACAACACATCTAAAAGAGAGTGATCCAACTAAAGAGAATTGTATTGTTTTTGATACCTACAAAATGGAAGTTGCAAATACATCAACTAACACTGATCGTTTGTATGAAAACTACATTCTAAAGGGATCTGCAACAGGTGGTACAACCCAAAAGTTGTATGATGCAAATAAAGATTTTGTTGCTGACATGGGCTTAACGGGTATTAGTTATAATAATACAGTCACACGAGAGTATTCAACTTTAGTTTCACAAGTAAACTCAGTAGAAGATACGACTTCTGTTCCATTTCATATCAATATTCAAGAGAGTGCCTGTCGAGTCGTCTTTGTAGGTAATGTCACTGCGGCATTAGCTAATGTCAGTCGTAATATTACTGGCATCAATGGCTTTGTGCTTGAGCTTGACGCGGTTTTGCCGGCGGTGCCAGCTAACGGAGATCAGTACTACATTGTTCCCGCAAACACGATGGAAGAGTATGCTACTCTTTACGATGCAACAACAACTAAAGCTCAAAGTTTAAGTGAAGGACTATCCGGTCTTCCTCAGTTAATGCCTTATGTTCAAGTTTTTGAAGAAGATATCTCTTCTGAAGAAGACTCTTCTATTCAATCGAATCTACTTGGTAGTGAGACAACACATCGTACGCAATTGCGCTGGTGTATTCGGATTGCTAAAGTAAAGATGAGTATTGATGGAGATCAATATAATTCTGTCAATGTTGGCAACTTGGAGTTATCTCACATCTTTACTCGGTTCAATGCTATATCTGAGTATGAATACCAAACAATGCTCGACTCGGTTGATGCAACAGTATCCAATGATCCTACTTTTTTCCAAACACACTTTTGGAAAGAGTTCAATCAAGATGGCACTGCTAGATTAACTAACATGGAGCATCAGGCATCTCCATATAAAGACCTCGGTCTAAGTCCTCTTCACTTCTTCAATGCAGAAGAAATGACTTTAGATCGATTGATGTGGGGATACTTAAAGGCAGAACTATTGACTGCTTTAGGGCCTAATTTCAACGATGTACAGATTTTGGCTTTGTTTAATAGTGAATCAAAGACAGCTACAGGAGATCCGGCAAACGAGACTCTTGATCCAATCTTTTTCCCAAATAAAGTAAGGGGAACAACAGAGCCGATTGTTCATTCTTTCTTAAGTTTGAGTTTCCCTACGGATGAAGGTTTCTCTTTTTCTTATGATGAAGTTGTTCCAGGTAAGTTTAAGTCTCCTCCAAAAGTTTTTGTTTCTCAAGCTGATGTTGGCTTAGAAGAAATTAAATCAAGGTCTCTTTTTGGATACAAAGGAGGTCTAATTATTGGACCAACAGCTCCTCTTGTATTTAAGAGCCAAAGTGAGCATATTGCATTCCTAGATCAAATTGTCATGGGAATGAGTGGTTTAGGTTCGGCACAAGGAATTACAACTCAATATGATGAATCAAGTCGATTGCCATCAAGTGTAGATTATTATCTTGATAGTACAACTGCAAGTCTAGCTCAAAGTGGGTATGGACTAGGGTCAATTAATCCTATTTCTCCCATAAGCTCTGCTGCACGTCCAACTGGATTCATATCTGGTTCACAAAAGTATTTACTTCGTGAAAAAGGCAATAGAGCATCACATGAAGTAAATTGGGATGATGATGACTTCGGATGGAGTCTCTTTAAAAAAGAGGATACAGAGCTAAGAGGAGATTCAACAACACCTGGACCAACAAACCTTGCCATTCGTCAATGGGATGAAGGTCCTGCACAAGCTGTTGCTTTTCAAAACGGAATTAACTTTAGAAAACTTGCAATCAAGACTATTGCTCATAAGAGTATGGACTTGTTTACGATTTCTGAAGTGCCACCCAACGAGAATGTAAATTACTTCTCAAGTCAGGGTGGATCTCAAAACTCTGCAATCTCTTTTCAATATCCAAAAGGTATTGTTTTAGGAGACAATTTACTTGGTCTTGATTCATACAGTGGTGTTGGTTCTAGTTTAGCAAATAAAAGTGCCTTGATCTATAGACCAACTAGCAACTCTGAGTATAATTTACCTGCTTTGGTTAATCCATATCGGGATACTGATGCAATGATTACACACGGCGGGACAAGAGATTCTAGCAACACAGATCTGAGTGCATATTACGGTCCTTGGAATCGTTTTGATTCAACCGGCATTGAGACAAATGCAGGTGCAGGTAATCCCTCAAATGTGCCAATGGATACTTGGGCAAACCGATGTACAAGTATGAGACTTCGGTATCATATCGGAGACTTTTATCCAGGCAGTAATGACTCAAGAGGTATCCCTGCAAATCAACTTGTAGATTCACTTAACTTGTTTGTTCGAGTTGAGCCACTTAGTCTTACACACTGGATGACGATGCCCAAACATCAACACTCAATCCTTGAGAATTCATTCTCGATGGCAGAGGGTATTGAAGCGTTGTTAAAAGTTTCTCACGGACTTGGAGATACCCAAAAGTTGATTAACTCGTCTAATCAACCACTGGTTCAATCAACTTCTCCTGCACAAACAGTAGGCATCCCTGGATCTCAAGGTGTTTTGGCGCAAAGAGATGTGGGAACAATTGATCCATTAGACCTTCCTTTTGACTATCATGCACATCCATTCGTTCATTGGTATCATCCTGCACAACATCTGATTACTGGACCACATCCAAGTGGAGATACATATTCAGATGGTGAGAAATATACTGTTTATCCTAAATTTGGCCGAAGAAGTATGATTATTCCTGCTCTAGTACCTTTTGAGGGGTTAGGCGACACATCTACAATGACCAGTGTTCCATCAACAGTTCAAGGACTTTTGGATGGGAGGACTCCTTTTCATTCTAGCACTGATAATGACTTAACTATTAGTAATATTGGTATTGAAGGTGCAGAGATTGATGCAACGACAAATGTAATAAATATTGACCGATCAATTTTCCCATACTTGCCACACATGACTAGAAGCACAGACACCGATTCAAGTGTACCGGGAGATACGCAAGTTATCTCGTATACAGGCGGGTCTTATACACTCAATGAAAACTCATTGTTTTTCCCACATGTACCTCAAAATAATGAGGACACAATACCTGGTCCGGTGTTTATTCCCGCAAGTCGGCAGTATGTAGACCAACAGTATGATTCAAATAGTAACGCACCAAATGATCCAGGAAATAGAAAACCTGCAATTGGATTTTATCAACCATACATTTCTGAAAACCCATATACCAAGTTCCCAAGTGATCTTACAGAAATCGATGGTACTACTTTCCCCTACGACGAGTATGTGACGCATTACTTAAAACCAAATGATACAAATACTTCAATTGGTAGTGATTATACAAACAAGTTAACTAATGATCTACAGAACTCGTACCCAACTTGGTCTGTACCTGTTCTACGTGCAGCAATCAGAACAACAACTGTAGCATCAATTGTTGATTTAGTAAGAACATCGTTTACTACTGCCCTATCGAGTGGATCTTTGTCTAGCGAATACACATTCACTATGCCGACAAAGAGTCATACGGCTCAAGGATATAGTAATCAAACGCCGGGTCTTGGGCCTGATTCTCCTGTAGATACTTTATTTGCTGGAGACACAGGGACAGCAATGGGCGGTCGTACATACAGAAGCGGATTTATGAATCCACTCAACCTAGGTATGGGTGGATATATGCTTAATGTTGGTCTTGTCAACAACTCGTTAGAGAATGCGGCAATTTTGAACGATATATTTCAATATTCAAAAACCCTGATCAGCAGTTCTACTCCAGATAATACACACATTTTAGATGTGTTTACTGCTTTAAGCAGACAAGGGCTACAACAAAAACTTCTTTGGAATTGTTCTTTCCGTGTACTACATCATCGTCCAAATGGATATTTTAATAAGCAAGGTAGTTATCTATCGACAGCACCAAAATCTTTGACAGAAGTTTTTCTAGCACACGATAGAAGACCTAATCAAACGCATACAATTTCAAACGCTCCATTTACAGGCACACCAAATACTCCGAACAAAAAACCATATATCAACTTATTAGCAATGCATCCTGCCTCTTCTGCTATCCCAGGTTCATATTACTTCAATCATTTATACCCCATGGTGAGTGATTCAACCGGTGGGTCACAAACTTCAAGTAGTTTTACTGATACTAATGGTCTTTTAAATCTAATTTATGCTCAACCTGCCGTTCAAACGGCTTCCATGGGAGATACTTTTGCTGCAGATCCTTTCGATTATGCAATGAGTCAAGCGCATATGCAAGCAAGTAATCCAATGCGAGCAACAGAGAATACAAATCAAAACAGTGGTATTGAGATTGAATTATTGAGTGAGATAAATAGAGCATTCACAAACAAAACTGCTCTAAATCTTGATGCAACAGCAACGCTGAACGGTACAAATTTTTCTTTAATTGATACGATGCCAAGTGCAAATGAGCTGACTTTGCCCGGAGATCACGAAATTGTATTTGTTTTGTATACGGGACACTACGGTCTTAAGATCCATGATGCAAATGATGAAGTAGATACATCGTATATCCCATCTGTAGCAGGATGCCATTTGACTGCAACAATTGAAGTCAACCGACCTTCTGAGCGTAAAGATTCTACAAGTACAGATGAGCATCACTACGGAATCACTGTAGATGGTAATCCAATTAAAACATACTCAATCATGTCTTCAAAGGAGTAGGAAATGGAAGATATTTTAAAACAACTAGCAGAAGTATTACTACCGGTATTTGGTGCGTTATTGACTGCATTAGCGACTTACGGCTCAAATCTTGTTCTTAAACGCCTAGGGATCAAACTTCAAGAAGATCATCAAAGAATGGTTCGAGGAATGATTCGGTCTGGTATTGCAGGGGCAGAAGAATGGGCGTACCGCAAAGCGAAAATCCAAGGTGATCCGATTGCAGGAGCAGAAAAAGCAAAATGGGTTCACGAAAGAGTTAAAAAATCTTTTCCAAAGCTTGCTTCAGATGAATTAGATTTATTAATTGATGAAGAACTAGCAAAGATGAAGTCCGTTGGTGCAACTGGAGAAAAGAGACTTGAGGCATGATTGAATTGATCTTTGGTTTACTATCTACTTTAGTTCCTCTTATTTTGAATGCAGTTTGTGATAAAATAGATAACAAACCGAATCAAAAAAAGTTGGAAGGGTTAGATAATGAAATCAAAAATCTCACAGATGCCGAGTCTGACGAAGATGTTGCTGTCGCTTGGGGTAGCCACGACTATCGGTTGCGGGCCTTATTGCGAGAAGCCAAACAGAAACAATCCCAAAGATCCTAAAGATCATGTCATAGTTGTTGAAAAGTCAGAAATCATAGAACTTGAAGATGGATCATTTAAAGTATCCAAAGGTTGGATGCAAGAGCGTATGGCGTTTGAGCAAGAGCTTATGGATTCTCTTAATTATTGCTTACAAGGAACAACTGAAAAATGATTTCTGGTATATATAACATGACTATAGAACAGGGCAGTACATACAAGCTTGCTCTGTACTGGAAGAATAGTGCAAACAATCCAGTAGACATGACAAACTATACTGCAAAAATGCAGATTAGGTCTTCTACCGGTGCAAGTGTAAAACTATTAGAAGCAACTACGGCATCAGATGAGATTGAAATTTATCCGCTCCAAGGTGCAATCAATATTACAATTGGACATTTACAAACTGCACAACTAGCTCCATCAGTCGCAGTTTATGATTTAGAAGTGTCTTCTCCTCAGGGGGAAGTTTTTAAGTTACTCAAAGGTAGAGTAAGGATCGAAGGAGAAGTGACAAGATGAAAGTTGATGTATATCCAAATATTACAAATGTAGAAGTATATGAAAACCCTATTTCTATTCCAGTTGACGCTTCTTGGGAAAAAATGGTCTTCACTGTCCCTGACCCTGTAGTTAATACGTATACTTTAAATCACGAACCGATGGTTGATAGAGACGGTGATTTTGTTCTAACAGTCACTTTCAACTCAGTCATGGCAGATTATGGTGATGATTTCACGTTAGATGGTAAAATTTTGACATGGATTTCTTCTGTTCCGTTAGAGGCAGGAGAAGAGTTGATTGTGTGGTATTCTCCGAAACAAATGTACGGATCAGTACCAGGTGCAAGTGAAGTTTCTTCTTTAAATCATCTAACAGATGTCACTATTGCAGGGCCGACTCAAGGTCAATTGTTAATTCGAGACAATTCCGGGCAGTTTGTAAATGCAGATCTGACTGCAGGGACAGACATTTCGATTATATCTCAATCAGGTACTATTACAATTGCATCAACTGCTTCTGCTGTGCTTCCACTTAGCATTAATACAGTTAATGTAGACTTAGTTTCAAATAGAGCTTATATATTAGAAACTAACGCTTCTTCGTTAACTGTCTCGTTGCCTGCCTCGGGTAGTCAAGGGGACACAATTGAAGTATCAAGATTTGGAGTTGAAAGTTTAATTGTTTCGAGAAATGGACATAAGATAAATGGACAAGAATCGGATTTTACAGTTAATACTGACTTAACACACATAACATTTAGATATGCCAACACAGATATTGGTTGGTTTGCGAGTTAAAGAATATGAAAATTAAAGCAAAACAATTCTCACTTGATAGTAGTGTATTACCAACACACAACGCAGTAGATCTCGGTCACGAAGTAAATCCGATGCAAGTCGTTTACTCAAATGAATTTGTCGGAGATTTAACTGGCGCAGTTACGTTTAAAGCAAAAAATGAAACAGGCGCTACTTTGGCAAAAGGTAAAGCAGTCTATGTTTCTGGTGTCTCATCGGGTATTCCTACCGTTGCATTAGCAGACGCAAACGACTCATCAAAGATGCCTGCAGTTGGTTTGACTGCAGAGTCTGCATCTAATAATGCAGAAGTGCATATTATATCTTTTGGGGATCTCTCAGGATTAAATACATCTTCGATGGGGTCAGTTGGGGCTTCTTTCTTCGTTTCAACAACTCCTGGAGCAATAACAACAACTCCTCCTACAGGCTCTTCAAGCAAAATCCAAAATATAGGGCAACTTATAAAGCAACATTCAAGTCAAGGGACTATAAGGGTCGTTGGCGCAAGTCAAACTGAAGAAACCCCAAATCTTGATGAGGGTCATTTTTTCTTAGGAAACTCAAGTGACCAATCAGTTCAAAGTGCATATCAATTACCTACAAGCATCGGAACAAATAATCATGTATTGACAAGCAACGGAACTGATGTTGTTTTTCAAGCAATATCATCAATAGCATCAGTGTCAGATGCAGATAATGATACTAAAATACAAGTAGAAGAATCTTCAGATGAAGACAAGATTCGATTTGATACTGCGGGGTCAGAAAGAATGGTCATCACCCATGAAGGCAAGGTTGGGATTGGAGTGGCAACACCAAGTAGCATGCTCGATATAAGTGGAGATCTTGTTGTTAGGGGTGGAGATATACATGGTAATGCTACAGGAAATCCTGCTATTTCTGTAAACAGTACCACTACTGATGTCACTGTTCCTAATAAGCTTACAGTTGATGGAGATGGTAGCTCTGATGGCATTAAACTTTCTGATGGCCTTATTGAAATGCGAACAGGTACAGGCAATGTAGCTCAAATCGATATGTATTGTGAATCTACAGGAAACCCTCATAAAGTATCTTTAAAAGCTCCTCCGCATTCTGCTTTTTCGGGAAACATTGATTTTGTTTTACCTGCTACAGAAGGCTCTAATGGTCAATATTTAAAAACTGATGGTAATGGAAATACAAGTTGGGGAACAGTGAGTGGGGGAGGAGGTTCAAGTTTTTCTGCTTCAGACATTACTGGACAGTCTGAGCATAGTCATAGTTTACACAATGACGATGATTTTTTAATTGTTTACGATGGCTCTGCTAGTGCTTTAAAGAAGATAAGCAAGGGCAATTTTTTCAAAGGTTATTATACTGATACTATCCCCGAATTTGCCTCCCTCCAAGTTGGAGATTTTACTTTTGATACAAGCGGTGGCTCAACAAGCCAATACCTTAGACTTAAAATGAATTCTAATGAAAATCAAAATGAACCAATCTTTTTGATTGAAAACCAAAGTTCATCAACTTATGGTCCTATTTTAGCTATTGGTATTAGAGAAGATAATTCTAATGCAGTTGGAGACAATGATACTTTAGGTCAAATAAGATTCCAAGAAACTCAAAGTAATGGTAGTTTAACTCGTTGGGGATCAATCTCTTGTAAAGCCGATGACCATACTAATGGATACGGTCAACTAGATTTTAATGTTAAAAGCGGAACTAGTGAAGCTCTAGCTTTGTTGGTTCAAACTTCAAGTGGTGGGACTACTGTTGATATAAGAAACCATGATGGAGTTGATTCTGGTTTAAAACTAGGTGGCCAACTTGTGACTTCAAGTGCTTTCGAGCTAAACAAGCTGGATGGTGCAACTGTTAATGCAACAGAGTTAAACTTACTTGATGGACATACTTCAGTCGGGTCTTCGATTACGATTGCAGATACAGATGGATTTATTGTTAACGATAATGGAACAACAAAATTAATCCCTGCTTCAGATCTTAAGAGTTATGCGGGAGGAAGTGGAGGAGGAGGAGCTAATGTAAGTACATCTTCTCCTAGTTCTTCCGATACACTTACCTACAGTTCTTCCAATAGTGAAGAATTTTTCATAGTGACACCAAGTGCAGACGTTACACTTACCTTGCCTACAATAGGCAATAACTCTATTCCAAACGGATATAAACTTAATATCAAAAATATGAGTTCATCTAACACAATCACTGTTAGTCCAAATAGTACGGGTAGCAATAGAATTGATGGATCATCTAGTATATCCCACAGTTTATCTACCCAATATGAAAGCATCACATTTGTATGTGATGGAAATGTGACTTGGTATAGAGTGTAATTATGAGTTTTTCACCCATACAAGAAATTAATAAGACATTCATTACTCTAGTTAGAGGAAGTAGTGATTGGAATGATGTAATTGAGTCAAATACAGACTTCTTAGAAGATGCTTCAGACACAATAAAGACAAAAGATAGTCAATCTATTCCAATGTTTGTAGAGTGTTGTGTGGCGTACGAAGCACTTACAAACCCAAGTACAAGTGCGGCGACTTGGAGGTTTGCACTTAAGTCTAGTGAGGATGTATATAAATGTGGTCAAATGAGAGGGTGGAGGGGAGGGTCTTACGTTGTAGGAGATGATAAGTGTATTGCAACAGATACCAACACATTTACTTACAATGTAATAAATGGGGCAGGTACAAACTACACTTCATTCACAGTTGTTCCTGAGTTTTCTTCTACAATCGTTTTTTTCCCAAGGAGCATATAGATGTCTTATAGAGGTGAATTAAACTCAGAACTCTCAACCTTTACAGTTGTTTCCAACACCTCTGTATCTGCAAATACTTATGTTAGCTTTGATACTAGATCAAATAATATAAGCGGTTGTTCTGTTTCATCTAATTCTATTACATTACCTAGGGGGAGCTACTTAGTGAGAGGAGTTATTGGAGGAGAGCGAAGTGGCTCTGCGGATAGCCTCACTTATAGGTTTGAAGTTGATGGAAGCCTAGTTGGTTCTAAAGGAGGCTTAAACACGACTTATAAAAGTCGTGTAGATGATGCAAAGGCTCAATTTAGTGTTTCTTCCACCTCCACACTCAAGTTTAAAGTTATTGAGGAGTCTTCGCACTCAAGTTGGACTATAGAGCCTAATTACACATACATTTTGATAATTAGGAGTTTTTAATGACTTATATAAAAGCTCCGTTTTCATACCCTTTAAGTATAAAGGCATTTCATAATTGTTCGGCAACTGCATTAAGTGTTAATAGTGTTATAAAGCCCCAAAGTAATGAGACTTTAGCAGGTAGTCCTCAATGTTCGATTACAACATCAAGTGGAATTATCTCCTTACCAAACACACAATGTTTATTGATTGGGTCTGTCACTTATAGGAATTACGATTGGGCAAGCTATGTAAGATATAGATGGTATGATAATACTAACTCCCAATACATAGGTTCTATTGGTCAAATTAGAGGATTAGATGAAGATCGTTATACATCTAATACAGTTGGGCCAATATCATGCGATGAAGAGGCTATATGTATCGCTCAAAACATAGATGTAAAGTTAGTGGTGACAGGCATTTCATCTAACGATCTTTATATAGATGGAAGTCACTCTCATGATATTTATGCAGGAAAAACTAGGCTTCTTGTTTATGAGTTTTAAGGGTAAATTATGTCATTTAGAACAAAAACTGCAAGAGTTCGATTTATTTATTATACATTAAGCTCTGACGCAACTATTGCGCACAATGGAAAAATTATATTTAATTCTACTTCTGCTAGTAGTGCAGGATCAAATGTTTCTTTTGATGGAAGTGGAAATCTTACACTTGATGAAAATTGTTCATACTATATGATTTTAAGCCCTGATGTTGTACGAAACTTACCATTGGCTTCAAATAGATATATAGATATTTCAATGTATGATAGTGGTGGTACTCAATTACTACCAAACACAGGTGCTTCAAATGTAGAGTTTAAAGCAACAACTGCACTTTTTAGCAATTTCTCACTAATAGTCACATTAAAGAATCCAAATCAAACTTATTCTTTTCGCTACACTAATAGTAATCAAAATGGTGCAACACTTAAGACTGGTACGCACTTAATTATAATGGAGTTTTATTAATGAGTTTTATGCCTGCCACATCACCTGTTTTTATGTATACAAATAATGCAAGTTTTACAGTTGCTAAAAATGCAACATCTTACTTACCATCAAACTTGAACTCTCTTTATGAAAACGAGACTTCCTACGACTCTTCTTCAAATTCTCTAAAAAGCAGTAAATGTGTTTGTAATTTTGATTTTTGGGGGAGTAATACAAAAGCAAATGATACTTTAACCCAACATAAAATAAAAAATGAAAACAACGTAGAGGTTATAGGAAGAAACACATCACCATATAAAGGAACTGCAAGCAGAGTAGAAGATAATATAGCAAATGTTGGTAATTCTTTGCTTCTTAGTTTTTTTCGGAATTCTACTGCTTCAACAGGAGTAGTGACCATAGCACAAAATAGAGCTTTTTTTGCGGGGGTAAGTCTAAAATGAGTTTTTCCCCAATCCCCATTTTTAGAAATGTTGATATGGAAGTAGAAGCATCTACTTGTGGAAATACACAAAGTGGAAATTTATCTACGGGGGATCGTTGCCAAGTTCCTACATTCAACAATTTAAGCGGTATAACTTATTCAAAAAGTAATTCAAGTCAAAGTTGGAACGATATAATAATTCTTCCGAGTGGTTATTCTTATTATGTTCTTGCCGGAACAAGAGGTGGCAACACTTCAGATTATAGCTATAGCGCAAGAGTTCTAATCTATGATGAGGATTTAAGTACTGATGCAGGGTCAAGGTCTTATTATACTAATGCAAGCAGTTCAACAGCAGGTGGTGGGGCTACAAATATGCAAGTCTTCACTCGGTTATCATCCTGTATTTTTTTACCTAACCTAACATCCCCTAAAAGCTTGTCTTTAAAAGTATATTTTACAAATGGCCCGTTTTCAATCTCAAACTATAATCATTGGACTATCTATAGGATACCTAGTTGAAAGAGGGTCAGATATTACTGTAAGCTTAAGAGCCATATCTACTTCGGGAAATGCAATATATCCTGCACAACTGACAGGCTCAAATAATGGCAGAGTCGTGACTGCAGTGTGAAAGGTTTTACAAACGTAGTCTAATTTTCTGCCACTGATTTGGTAATGAGACTAGAGTAGAAAATTGAACAATAAAAATATATAATATTTATACTTTCTTAACCATACATTGCAATAAGGAGATCCAGTATGGCTTTAATTAAAGGAAAACAACTTGCAGACAGTACCATCGTTGCAAGTAAAATTGCGAACAATGCTATCAGCACTAATAAAATTGCAGATTCATCTATTACACCGGCAAAATTAAACACAGGTTCTGGTCAAACTTATGATTTTTCTTCTGCAACACTTCGTGCAGCTACCCCTTCGGCTTCAAGTGATGTGGCAACTAAAGCATATGTTGACGCTAACAGTTCAACTGGTCTTGAAGTAAAGCAATCAGTTCGTCTTTTAGACAACAATAGTCAATTCTCAAACTTTGCATATTCTAATGGAGTTTTGGGTGAATCTAGTCCTTCGTTATCAAGTTTGAGTGTTGACGGAGTAGAACCTGCACTAAATGATAGAATTTTAATCATTGGTCGAGGAGCGGCAGATCAAAACGGTATTTACACGCTTTCGCAAATTGGAAATGGAAGTAGTACTGCATTTGAATTGACTCGTGCAACTGACTTTGACTCAAGCTCTGATATTTCTGCAAATAATTTCTTTTTTGTAGAAGAAGGTACAACTTACGGTGATACTGGTTGGGTATTAACGGCAGACGAGGAAATTACTCTTGATAGTGATGATTTGACTTTTCAACAATTTTCTGGAGCAGGTCAAATTACTGCAGGAAATGGAATTCAAAAAACAGGGAACACTTTATCTGTAAAAGTCCAAAGCAACCGAGGTTTGGTTGCCACTTCTAGTGGTATTGCTTTTGATTTTGTTAACGAATTGTCAAGTGCAGGAACACTTAGTGCTATATCAACCGAAATCGCAGTTAACAACAGTGGTTACCAAAGAGCGACTCCTGCTCAAGTAGTAAAATCAGTACTTACTTCAGCAAATGGGTTTACTCAAAGTCAAAGTACGGGGCTAACTTCATTAGTTTTAAGCTCAACAGGAGGCCTTGAGTTATCTAGTAGTGCATTTAAAGTTAAGTTAGACGGAGATTCTTTAGCGTCTGCATCAAACGGACTATCTGTGAAAAGAAATAGTGAAAACTCAATTGGTTTAACTACGAGTGGATTAGTTTCCCCTATTTTACGAACAGACAGAATGTCTCTTACTCCAAGTGCGGTTTCCGGCTCAACTGCTGCAAGTACTGGAGCGGCAATCCCTTCAGGTATTACTATTGCTGACGGAAGTGCAGTTCAAGTTTTTGTGAACGGTATTAAAGCAAAGTTGGGAGCTTCTACAACAACATCTCAATGCTTCTTCTCTGCAGATAGTGGCTCTTCTGCAAAAGCACTTGATTCAATTGATGCTGCGGATGTTTTATTTTGGAATGCTTCTGCTACAGGTTCTTACGATCTTGAAACAACTGATGTCCTCGATATTGTGTATGCTTCACTAACTGCGTGAGTTTAGATAATGAGTTATAGTAAAAAAAAGAAGAAAAAAACTAAACCCAAGAAGTAGTGAGACAACAAATTTAGACAGTGAAAGTCTTGGTTGCAAGTTCAACCAAGACTTTTTTTGTAAAACTAATTTGGAGCAGATTAATGTTTAAAAAGCTTAAACCAATTTATTTTGAGAACAGCAAAGTTCCTGTGTTTCTTTCTTATTTCTCTCCAATCAACATAAATGCCATCACACTTGTCTTTTTTGTGTTCTCTAGGGGTAAGCTAGGGGATAGGGTAAGAAACCACGAGAGAATCCATTTTCAGCAGTATTTAGAGTGTTTAATCGTACCTTTCTTAATATTGTATGTATTGGACTTCATTCATGGGTATATAAAATACAGGGATGGAAAAAAAGCGTATTCGATGATTCGGTTTGAACAAGAAGCTTACTCTAACGACTCAAATCTGGATTATGCAGAAACTAGAAAAAGATTTGCCTGGCTTTGGTACAAAATTTAATTTCCCTCACGTACGTGTACGTGCGCGTGAGCGTGTTCTTTTTATCTAAATATATTTATATATATCCTAGGATATAAAAAACAAAACACGCGCGTGTACGTGAGGAAGAGTCAAAAGTTTTTGAAAAGTCACAATTTTGGTTGCATGTAAACGAATGTAGGATAGTCTTGAGAAGTGAATCAGAAAAAATAAAAAGCAGAGTTATCAACTTCAGGAAAACAAATGATTCTAATTATTTGTCTCCTGATATCATATATGTTTGCGTTGAAAACTCTTATATGTTGAACAACTTAGATCTTGAAAAAGAATGGATTGTTTTAAAAGTCTTGTGTGGTCCCCGCCCCTACAAAATAGGGTCTTGGATACTAGAGTTTGAGTTCGATGGATTAGGGTTTTATAAAAAGAAACAATAAAATATATCTATAAAAATTATTGACAAACAATTACACATAAGACAAAACTCATGTTAACTCAAACACGAGGAAATGAAATGGTTAAACTTAATTCAAAAGATAAAACACTTATAATAGATTTGAAATACAAAGCAGGAAGATGTCTTGCAGAGATGGTTCTTCAGTCAGTTTGGGTTTATGCCGCTCAAGAAGACGAAGATCGAGCAGTAATCACACAGATGAATAGAATGATTCACGGCCAAGAACTTATGGTTGATGTTGATTTGATGGATTACACAGAAACGGAGGGCTTGCAATGATTAATTGGTCAGGAGTTGAGGAAAAGGGATTTGCAGGAGTTTCTCGTGCATTATTATCTCACTATCGAAGTTTGAATATCACCATGGAAGAAGCACTTCTAGTCATGCATATATTGGATTATGCATGGTTAGGCCAAAATCCGTTTCCAGGCACAAAGTGGTTGACTGAAAAGACGGGAAAGTCAGATCAAACAATCCGAATGTACCTCCGAAGCCTATGCGCTAAAGACTACCTAGTTCAAGTACAACATAAGAAGCGGGGCAATACATATGATTGGACTCCACTTATGAATGCAATCAAGCATGTTGCAAAGATCCCTGAGGAACAAAAAGATCTTCAAGACTCTGAGCCTCCCAAATCTCAAAATGAACTGAAGAATCTTATCGATGCAGGGTTAGATTTAGCTAAAGATCGATCTAAAGGCAGAGTTCCTGTACAAACAAAGCCTTCTCATTGGAAAAGACTTCAAGCATTTGGTGAAAAGCCCGCAAGTCAATATAATGCCAAAGACATGGAGTTGGTATTGGCCTCTGCCTGGAAGGCCAAAGGATGGAAAACCTCCCCACCTAGATTCACAAAAAGAGATTTAGGTCATGCAAAGCAGTTAATAGAGCAGTACGGGAGCGAAGATACCGCCAATGTGATAAAGAAGATTATAGAAAATTGGGAGAAGATTAAGGTGGAGTATACAATAAAAGGATATCCCTCAATGCCCATTTTCTTTGGATTCAGAAACTCTTTCTTTCCACTGGTTATTGATGGTGGAATAGACGATTCTCCGAGATGGGGATCTCACTTTAAAAACGAGGAAAAACCTCAGGATCATATAGGATGGTAGTATGCGTACTTTTGATAAAGAAAAAGACAGTATTGCTAGAAAATCTAGCAAAGACACACCTAAACTTTTAGAACGTCTAAATAAAATGGTAGCTCAACGTGTTGGTAGTAATAAATACTCTATTAAAATTATAGGAGGAACATCATATAAGAAGGAGGTTGTTATCTACAGGACCTCTTGTTCAGAAAAAGAATTTATTCGATTCGCAAATCGGATTGCAGAGAAATATAAAATAGTAAGACAGAATGTGACAATAAATAATGACATTGAAGAAACTAAAGCCGATAAAAAAGCTAAATGAGGAAATCCTTTGCCGAATGAACATCGGTAAGCGATATTGGAACGCTCAATTAACTGACCTAACTGAAGGTGTACTGAAAGACACTTTTAGGACTTATTATCAAAATTTGGACTCTAACTATCAAGAAGGATGGGGTTTATATATTTTTGGTAATAATGGAGTGGGTAAGACACACGCCTGCTGCGCTCTGTTAAAGGAAATACAAAGAAGAGGGTATTCTACGTATTGTATCCTAGCTGATGTACTAAAGGTTGCTTACATAGACGGAAGCAGATTTGACGAAGACAACTCTATAGTGAATCGAGTCGAGAAGGTTGATTTCTTACTGCTGGAAGACCTGGGGAAAGAGTACTCTGGTAAAGGAAGTGGTTTTGCAGAACTGTGTTTTGAGAATCTACTGAGAAAAAGAAGCAGAGAGTGTTTGCCAACGATCATTACAACTAATTTGACTACACAAGCATTTGAAGAAAGATACAAGCAATCTGCAGTATCCTTAGCAAAAGAGTGCATGTTAGCAGTGTTCCTGGATGGTGAAGATAAGCGCCTTTTAAAGTCAAAGAGGTATACGGAGCGATATAAATGATAAAAGGCAACTTATCCAATACTTTACCGATGACCCTATGGGTTCATTCTAATGTTCTTTTAGAAAGTAAAGGTAGAAGGTTTTTTGTCGGGCCAAAGAAATACATGTTGAAAAGACAGGATTGGCTATGGTCAATAACTTATTTTGTAAAGCCTGTAATCATTTATATTAACGAATCTCCAAATTATTTACTCAGTGATTACGAATCAAAGCACTTTGAAACGATGCATTCTTGCATACACAACTTAAGACAAAGCAAAAGGGCAATTCACTTAATTGTAGATGACCCCATTTATTTAACAGACGACGTAGTTTTATTTGACTATGACATCAAACGATATGGATAAGACATGGATATAGAAAAAAGCATAATATCGATATGTGCGACTGACCCTTCGGTTTTTTATCCAGAAGCAATGGACTCTGGTATTTCTTCTGATATTTTTGAAGGCACAAGCAAGCAAGTTTGGGAGTTTGTTGAGCGATACATTAAAGTCCATGGGATAGGGCCTAGTGCAGATGCTTTAAGCATGGAGTTCCCAGAGTTTGCCCCGACTTTCCCAACTGAGCCTTTAAGTTTCTACTTAGATAAGCTAAAAGAAAAGCACGCGTATAATGTCACTCTTCAGTGTGTAAAGGGTGCATACTCTGATTTGAATAGCAGAAAAGTGCAAGATGCGGTTGAGAAGCTAAGACAAGCACTTCAAGAGATAGAAGATACAACTACTAGTGAAGCGGATCTGAATTGGGGTCAAACAATGATGGACCGCTACGAAGACTACAAGAACATTCAAAACATGGGTGGTATAGATGGGTACACGACACCTTTTCCTTCACTAGATGAAGCAACTCGCGGATTCCATGATGGTGAGTTTATCTTAATCGTTGCTAGACAAGGTGTTGGTAAAACTTGGCTTACTAACCTTCTTGGATACACAAACTATTCAAAGGGCTTGAATGTACTTTATTTAACAAAAGAGATGCCTAGCACACAGATTGCAAGACGTTTCGACGCACTTAAATTTAAACTGCCATATCAAGATCTTCGCAAGGGTGGTCTAAACTCAATGATCGAGGCAAATTGGAAGAACGCAATTGAAAGACAAATTGATGAGCCTGGCACGATAAATATCGTTGGGGAAGAGTCGGGAGGAGTTGGGCATGTTGCTGCAAAGATAGAGAAGTATAAGCCCGACATCGTATATATAGATGGTATGTACCTGATGGATGATGACCGAAAGGCAAGGGAGCAGTACCAACGCATAGGCAACATCAGTCGGGATTTGAAGAAACTAGCAAAAAGGTCTAAAACCGCCATAATTGCTACTGTTCAATTCAATCGTAATGCAGATAACTCCAAGGGTGGACCTGAAAATATTGCAGGCAGTGATATCGCTAAAGATGCAGACGTAATACTTGGTTTATTTCAAGATGAAGATCAAAGGTTGTCTAAACGGGCTACACTAAGAGTACTTAAACAAAGAGAAGGAGATCGTCCTGAGATCGAGTTGGATTGGGATATGGGTACAATGACTTTTGGAGAAGCAGAGGACGATGAGTTTACTGGAGTTTCATTTTGAACAAAGAGCAATCCATCTTGAATTTATTAAATAAATATGGAATGGGAGGCAAAGTTGGTGCAGGTAATATAGCAATACGTTGTCCTTTAGCACCATATTCTCCATTGCATAAATCAAACTATGATTCTAGGCCTTCCATGGGAATCAAGGTCAATGATGACAGTGTTCTTGTCAATTGTTTTACTTGTCAATTCAAGTCAGGGCAACTGAGTTATCTATTCAAGCGGCTTGCTTATAGTGATTCAAAGTGGCAGAAACCATTAGAAGAATGCCTTGATTTAGAAAACAGGTATTTGGGGCTTGCTTTAGACAATTTAAGCTATCAAAAAGAAGATCAACATCAGTCAGTAAAGCCTTACGACGAGGCTCTTTTTACACCTTACTCAAGGAAGTTTTCACCATATCTTTTTTCTCGTGGAATAGAGCTTGAAACGGGTAAAAGGTTTGGAGTCGGTTATGACAAAGAAAGAAGTCGTGTTGTCTTCCCTGTCCGAGATCCTCTCAAGCGTCTTTGGGGTGCAGTGGGCAGGACTACCAAGGGTGAAAATCCAAAGTATTTAAATTATTGGGAGATGCAAAAAGGCCAACATCTAGTTGGAGGTCATTTGATTGAATCAGGGTTTTGCTTGATTGTTGTTGAAGGAGCTTTAGACTGCATGATTTTAGATCAATGTCTTTATCGAAATGGCTATTACAATAAATACAGAGCAGTCGCAATAATGGGTGCAAATATGAGTAAAGAACAAGCAGACAAGATAGTTTCTTGGTCTAACTCTGTGATCATTGCACTAGATAATGACCAAGCAGGAAGCAGAGGAACGAAAAGAGCGATTGAATTATTGTCTAGTAGAATACAAACTAAAGTTGCTTACATTTCCAAGGTTGGAAAAAAGGATTTTGGGGAGTGTTCTGACTTAGAAATATGTAGTGTTATTGACAATTCGATGTTAATGGTGTAATACTACAACTATCTCATGTTAACCACAAAAACAGTCAAGGAGACAAAATGAGTTGGTACAATAATGATAATGGATTTCCAGATGAAGGAAAAAAGTATACAAGACGATTTTGGATGCCCAACAACACTGAAAAGCAAATCACATTCGTTGATGGTCCCGTAATCGATTGTGGAGGAACACAAGTTCAAACTCCGTTTAAGATTGAAGAGTATCAAATACAACTAAATAACAGTTGGAAAAATTGGTTTACTCGTCCCATCAATCCCGAAGATGATGTTTTAAAACAAATGGGGAATAGAGCTTCAAAAGTTGCCGTATTCACTGTGATTGATCATTCTGAATGGACAGATAAAAAAGGTAATGTCCATCGAGATGAACTGAGCCTTTATGTCGTTAAACGATCTTCTCAAACTTGGGGTCAAATTGAACGGCAATTGAGCCGCAATAACGGAAACCTGCGTGGTATGAAGTTTAATGTTTCTCGGATGGGTGATAAGTCCCCAGGTGTTGGAAGTTTCCTTGAGTTTGAAGGAAGAACAGAACTTCCACAGAACATCCAAGCATTTAACTATTTAGATATTCTCAAGCCGAAAACTAAAGCAGAAATGGATACGATTCTTAATCCTGTTCAAAGCGATAGTTTTCAAAGCGATTCTTGGGGAGGGTCTGGGTCTGATCCCGCTCAAGCAGGAGGAGGTTGGGGCAACACGGGCGGGGACTCTATTCCTTTTTAAGCTATAAGATATGGATAAGACATGATAATTGATACAGTAAAAGAACTTGTTAAGTTAAAACAAAACGCAATACTTGCAAAAGAAATTGCGTTTGATACAGAGACAAATAGTCTTGATTTTGACAGGAAAATGATTGGGTTTTCCTTGGCATTTAAGATAAACGATGTCTTAGAGTCGTTCTACGTGCCGACAAGACATGAAGCAGGGTTTGATCTTTTTGCAATACCACCAAAGAACTGTCCGTTAAATGAGGCCTTAGAGTTACTTGAAACGCTCTTTAGCGATGAAACTAAAACTATCTATATACACAATGCTAAGTTTGATATCAAAGTCCTTAGAAACGAAGGTATAGACCCTGTTCTAATAAAAGCAAAAGTTGTAGACACTCTCTGTGTGTCTTGGTTAGCAGATCCAGGTAAGAAGGGTGGTCATGGTCTAAAGACTCTTGTAAGAGAGTTCCTAGGCTATGAAATGACCACGTTTAATGAAGTGATCAAAGGGCATGGAGGCAATGAATATGTGCCAGTTTCTACAATGGGAAAGTATGCAGCAGATGATGCTTTGTATTTGTACAAGCTAAAAGACTTATTGCTTCCGCTACTGAATGATGCTCAACTAAAAGTATTACATGAACTAGAGATGCCTCTGGTCTATATCTTAGAAGAAATGGAACATTTTGGCTTTAAGTTTGATGTAGATAAAGTAAAAGAAGCAAGTGTAATAATGAGACAACGTCTAAATGAGATTAAGACCAAATTTTCCTTAATTCTAGGTGAAGAGGCTCAGATCGGGTCTTCTCAGTGGTTGAGTAAGAATCTTTGTGATGACTGTTGGGGGACAAAAGGAGTCCCTAAGGGGAAAAATGGGTACTACTCTACTGCTAATGAGTATTTAGAGAAGTGGGCAGAAGGTTCGATTATAGGGACAACAAAAGTAGGAAGATCGATTGCTAGATTGGTCTTGGAGTACCGAAAACTATCGAAGATGTTGTCTACATATTGCGAAAAACTCCCAAAGCACGTGGACTCTAATAATCGCATACACGGCTCATTCAATCAGTTTGGCACAGAGACAGGGCGTATGTCCTCTTCTAACCCAAATCTGCAGAATATACCCTCTAGTAGAACTGAAGAGGGTGATTTACTGAGGAAGTCATTTATTGCAGATAATGGCTACAAGTTAATTGTAGCGGATTATTCTCAGGTTGAATTAAGAGTTATGGCACATTTATCAAAAGACCCAGTAATGCTTAATGTTTACCAACAAAATCAAGACAATCAAGGAGATATACATCAGTTAACTGCAGATGCTTGTGGGTGTTCTCGATATCAAGCAAAAGGAATTAACTTCGGGTTGATTTATAAAATGGGTGCTAAAACTCTAAGTAAGAAACTAGGGGTGTCTGTGTCTGAGGCTCAATCTTACTCTGATAAATATTTTGCAAACTATGCAGGTGTCGTAAGCTTCCATCAGAGGCTTGTTCGGGCAGTAAGGGAAAAGGGTTATGTTTGGACGATTACAGGACGTATTAGAAAGCTTTTGCAGATCAACTTAGGGGATTCTTTTAATCGTTCAAAAGCAGAGCGTCAAGCGATCAATACAAGAGTCCAAGGAAGCGCTGCAGATATCATCAAAATCGGTATGAGAAACTTCATCCGACGAGTAAGAGAAGAAGAGGGCTACACACGAGAAGACGTAAGAATCGTATGTCAAGTACATGATGAAGTTGTTGTTGAAGCCAAGCAAGAAATTAGTGATCGTATAGCAGGAATACTAAAGTTTGAGTTAGAAAGTTGTGTGAAGCTTATTGTTCCTTTAATCGCAGATCCTGCGATTGGTGATTCCTGGGGAGAAGCAAAATGAAGGGTTGGGCTTTGCATCCTTTGTTCAATAAAGAAACAAAGGATGTATTGACTATAAACGACATGGAGTTGTTTACAAAACATCAAGGCAAATATTATGTGCCTCGTGGCTTCGAGCAATTTAAATATGTTGACTTTTCAACAACTATGCTTGGTGAAATGATGAATCCAATGATTGAGCCAATCAATCTTAGGGATTATCAAGTTCCTGCAGTCAAAGCAGTGATTGAATACTTAGATGACCCACCTAAAGGAGCGATTCTTTTTGCACCTTGTGGCAAAGGAAAAACTGTCATGGGTTTAGAAATAGCTAGAAGACTAGGGCGTAAGGCTTTAGTGCTTGTCCATAAGGAATTCTTAGTAGACCAATGGATTGAACGCGCAAATACGTTCTTACCTCAAGCTAAAATCGGAGTTTGGCAAAGAGACACTGTACCTTCTGGTAAAGAGGATATTGTTATTGCTATGGTGCAGTCGATATGTAAAAGAGAGTATCCAAAGGAGATTTATGATTTATTTGGGACTGTCATTGCAGATGAAACACACAGATATGCCGCGCCAATGTGGCAGAAAGCTTTTGGGCGTTTCGATTCTGCATATCGAGTAGGATTGACTGCTACACCTGAACGTAAAGATGGGATGCAGAAAGCTCTGTTTCTCCACATAGGGCCAATCGTATATGAGATGGAAGGACATAAGAGAATACCGACGATTTGGCGTATAAATACTGACTGCAGTATGAAAGTACCAAAACTTTGGAATGGAGACATAAATACTTCTAAAATGATCACAGACTTGTCTAAAATAGAAGACCGAACAGATCTTATTGTACGTATGACAAAAAGAGCTTTAACCAAAGGCCGCAAAATCCTTATTTTGAGCGAAAGAGTAGCTCACGTAAAAGAGATCAAGTCAATTTTGTCAAAAGATCTTCAAGAATCAGACTTTTCAGTTGATCTATACATCGGTGGTATGAATCAGAAAGCAAGAGATGAGTCTTCCAATGCAGATGTGATTGTAGGCACTTATGCAATGGCTCAAGAAGGATTAGATATTCCAGAATTAGACACGCTAATATTGGCAACACCAAAAACCTCAATAACTCAATCAGTAGGTAGAATACTTCGAGATGCCCCAGACAAAAAAGACCCTGTTGTTTTAGACTTGGTAGACCCTAAAATCGGCATCTTAAACGCATATTGGGGCGCTAGGAAAAAAACATATAATAAGTTGGGGTATCATATACTTATTAACTGACTAACAATAGTAAGAAAACTCTTTACGTTGTTGAAGAAAATGTGTATATTTTTTGTTGTACAACACAAGGAGTAAATATGAGTCCATACAAAGAGTATTATTCTGTTTTACAGAGAATTAAAGAACTAAATCTTGAGAAAGAGCGCCTTAAAAAGATTGTTTTAGAAGACTTAAAGCTAAAGGGTCAAATGTCATCCACAGAAGAGGGCGTGAAGGCTACATTGTCTATTAGACAGTCGATAAAATATAACAAAGAGGCAATTGCAAAATATATTGATTCGATGGGCTATAATTCAGAGGAGTTCTGTAAAACAGAGGTAGAATTAGACATGTCTAAAGTAAACAAACGACTTATTGAACCAGGTATGATTAATTTAAAAGAAATTGCAAAATACACAGAACTTAAAACCACAGAGGTTTTACTTGTAAAGGAGTCTAACGATGACAGTGAATAGAACAGACTACATGAAAGAGTATTATGAACAAAACAAAGAACGTATTCTAAAAAGCCGAAAAGTAAGATATGACAATGATCCTACTTATCGAAACAAGCTTGCTAGAAACAGGTCTGAGACAAGAAAAAGGTTTAGGGAACTTGAGAGATTAAAGCTAAAAAAGAAATCCATTGAGAATGGAGAAGAGTTTGTTGTCGAGTCTGGAAAAAAGATGAAGGTGAAAACTCCAAACGGGAAAGAAGCTTTGGTACACATGTACACTTTGGGTCAATTATGTGACATAGTCGGACTAAAGAAGGCTTCTGTAATAAATTGGATCAATTCGGGTAAATTACCTGAGTCAACTTACAGAAATCAAAACAATTGGCGACTCTATACAGATGATCAAATAAGAGCAATAAAGTCTGTAATTGATGCCGAAATGTCCATTTGCAATAGAAACAAGAGGTCATTAAGGATGACCAACAAATTATCTTCTTTGTTTTATGAGAAGTTTGATGAATTAGAGTTTGGTGTTAACCCAGAAAGATTAAAAGAGGTTTAATTTATGGAAGAAAAGAAAACTGCAGTAGTTAAAGTTTCCGCATGTACAACAATAAATCTTGGTAATTATGAGAATGCAAAAATTGAAGCGGGAATTGAGTTGCCTGTGCCTGCATCGCCTTCTAAAATCAAGAAAGGCTATGATGACGCATGGAAAGAGGTTTATCGGCAACTTGAGATGAAGGTTGCAGAGATAAAAAAAGGTCGTTCTAAATGAGTTTTAAAGACCTTCTAAAAGACATCAACAAAAGATACGGTGAAGACTGTATTGTACAAGCCTCTCAGTCTGATCGACTTGAAAAAAGAAATCGAATCCAAACGGGGATTTTGTCTTTTGATATAGCAGCAGGTGGAGGAGTTCCTTTAGGTACAATAATGACATTGAAAGGGGAATATTCAAGCGGAAAATCTGCTTTAGCTCATCGCATAGGCGCTGCATTTCAAAGGCATTGCAGAAACTGTGGTAATCCTATGATTGACTGGCAGGAGAACATTCAAGATGGATCACAAGTTGCTTGTTGCAAAAATCCAGAGAAGATGAGGGTTGTTTGGTTTGATGCGGAAGGGTCATATCAAAATGATTGGGCTACGAAGCTTGGGATGTTTCCAAATAACACATATGTCATTCGTACAGAGTTTGCAGAGCAGGGAATTGACATCGCAGACATGGCCATTCGGTCGGGTGAATGTGATCTACTAGTAGTTGACTCAATCGCTCACTTAACACCAAGTGTAGAAATTGAGCAGTCTTCGGAAAAGTGGCAAGTGGGAACGATGGCTCGATTGATGAACAAGGCCATGAGAAAGTGGGTGTCTGCTCAAAATGCAGTTGGTCTTGAGAAGAAGGTTGCACCAACAATTCTTTTGATCAATCAAATTAGAATGAAAGTGGGAGTGTTTTATGGAAACCCAGAGACTTCTCCAGGGGGAAAAGGAATTGACTTTGCGTCTTCGATTATCTGCAAAGTAAAGAAGAAGGGCTATATTGAAGAAACAAAAGGAGGAGTACCATTGGGTCAAGATATTGAGGTTGTCTTCCAAAAAAACAAAACTGCTCCACCAAACCGATCTGCATTATTTAGTCTTTTCTTCAAGGATACTGATGATTATTTTACTGGAGCTTCAAACATTGCAGAGCAAGTCATTTTATTTGCAGAGTATTGGGGTTTCATTGAAAGAAAAGGATCTTGGTATGTAATAGACGAAAATCACAGATATCAAGGGGCAAAGAAGGCGGGAGAGGCACTGTTAAATGACTACACATTGCTTTGCCAACTAAGAGATAAGATTATTGAAAAAGAAATAGGATGGCTTTCGGGAGGAGGCCAATGAAGAAAACTTCTTTAGGAAGTAAAAAACCTAAGCCAAGTTTTTTTGAAGAGGTCAAGAAAGACAATAAGTCACGTTCTGCAAGGCACGAGAACAGGCTTCAAGGTGTTTTGAGATCAAAGACAACCCCTAACAGTGGTGCTTTGCCAAATCTTTCTCAAAAAGGAGATCTACGAGATCAACTTTTTGTTTGGCAAGCTAAACTAACAGACAAAGACCGATTTACAATCACTTCTGACGTGATTGTGGAACTGAAAAGACAAGCGTCATTAACTGGTAAGTGGCCTGGTATCTGTTTGACTATAGAGGGGTTGCCGAATCATGTTGAAAAGGATTGGGTATGTATACCCGCAAATATATTTGCAGAACTAATTGACAACTATAAGGATACATGACAATAATCATTGTCTTTTCAACAACTTCAAGACAAAGGATATGACATGGAAGTGAAAAAGATAAAGGTAAGCCAAATCGACCTCAACTTAATTACAAATTCCAGAGTTAATATTGATGTTGATGATCTTGCAGAGAGTATTGCAACATCAGGGCTAAACAATCCTGTTGGAGTATGTCAGACTGTAGATGGCCGCTATGGTCTAGTTTATGGTTTTAGAAGATTCAATGCAGTATCTCGATTGGGTTGGGATGAAATTGATTGCCGCGTTATGAGTGGATTAGATCAATCAGAACTTTTGATTATGAATCTACAAGAGAATGTGAGTAGAAAGAACTTGAATCCTATGGAAGAGGCATTGGCAATTCAACGCATTCAAAATCTTGGCAGAGATGTAAATGAGTTTCGTAAAGAACTCGGTTGGTCTAAGACATTAATTAGTCAAAGATTAGCTTTACTTGAGATGTCTGAAGAAATTATTTACTCATTAAAAAACGATGATATCTCAGTCAATCAAGCGAGAGCAATAAATCAAGCTCCCGAAGATTTGCAAGAAGAGTTGATCGAATTAGCTAAGATCGGAACAACTGCTAAGTCTCTACGAGAAAAAGTAGACGAATTACTAGAATATATTCCAGATGATGATGAAATATTGATTGACGACGACGATGATGTCGTTCAAAGATTATTTGAAGAAGAGAATGAGGTTGATAATGAAGTTTTGGCAAATTCAATAGCTTCTATGTTAACAAATTTTGGATCTTTATTTAAGAATGAAACTGGCTACTACAAGTTTAAGATTGCTATAAAATCCATTGATTTCACAGGCATGTCAAACGAAGATCTTAACTCACTTAATACTGCTTTAGAGCGCTTAACAGGACCAGACTGCTTGAATCTTTGGGGGGGCTTTAATGAGCCTCGATAATTTATTTAAAATGATCCATAACCAAGGGAACATTGAAGACCCTTCGGTCTTGCCAAAAATTGAGCAGTTTTACTTACAGAAGTCCGAAGATCGAGACTATAATGTTATTTTGGATAAGATGACACGGTTTCACCCATCTTCCGTTTGCTATAACTCAGTTTGTTCAAGAAAGTATTCTATTGTTATGAATCGCAAACATTTTGGGGCAGAACTGAAGTTGACAGAGCCACACAAGACTTCATTGTTGCGTGTGTTTGACCACGGACACATGATACATGAGATGTATCAAGATAAGATACTTGCTAAGACAGGGTGTCTGTACGGAAAGTGGTATCACAGAGAAGACAACAAAATGATTGTAGAAGGGTTTTACCCTGGGGAAGGATGGTTGTACCAAGAGCCTCGAATGAAGTGGCCTGAATACAGAATGAGTGGCTATGTGGATGGGCTTGTTGTGATCGAAGGTAAGTGGTATGTCTTAGAGATCAAAAGCAGCAATTCCAATTCATTTAAGTATATAAAGTCTGTTTCAAAAAAACCTAGAGATTATCATATGAAACAGGCTATGCTTTATTGCTTTGCTCCAAATGATATTGAGAACGCAGGTGAGATTGAAGGTGCTATAATTCTTTATGTAAACAAAGAGACAGGGGAAGAGTTGGACTTCTTTGTTAAGAAAGATAAAGCAAAGATTGATCAAATATTAGAAGACATAGAGAATGCAATCTCTGCTTCTGAAAATAAAGAACTGCCTGGTCGAATAGAGGATTGTAAAACAATAAAAAGTCGATGTGCTAAAGAGTGTATCGCAAGAGACTTTTGCTTTAGTGAGGTGGCCAAATGAGTGATTTGATAGCAAAGAAATCGATAACAAAATTGGTTTCTCTAGGGTTAGATGTTCCACATGGAAGAGAAGAGCATCTAGGCTTTCCAGAAGATCTTTCGTCTATACACATAGACGACTTAGGTGTTCATTTGTCTTATTGGGCAAGCATGTGTTCTTATGTGCTTTATCAAATAAGTTTGGTTGAAGCAGAGCTAATTGTAAAGAAGCAGTCTTTAGAGGAAGAGTGTGACCTTCGGCTTTATTCTAAGATGAAGTCGTCTAATATAACTGCAACTCTAGCTAAGAGTGCAGTCGGTAGTTCTAGGTCTGTCTTAGAGCTTAAGAGATCGGTAGCACAAATTGAAGCGGACTTAAAAGTGTTAAAAGCAGTCTCTTTAGGGTATGATCTTAAGAACTCGGCAATAAGTCGAGAAATAAGCAGAAGACAACAAGAGAGGAATCTTAGAGATGACTAAAGGAACAATAAACTTGCGAGTAGCAGGAAGAAGCAGGGTCGATGCCGTTGCAGGATCTTGTGTTAAAAACATCGAAGAGGGTAAGTCTGTGACATTGACTGCGATAGGTGCAGGTGCAGTCAATCAAATGCTAAAGGCTATCACTATCGCTCGATCCATGGGAGCAAGTAGCGGACTAGATATCTACTTCAAATCGGGGTTCGCTACTGAAATCATTGGGGGCGAAGAGAAAACTGCATTAAAAGTATTTTTACATACAAAGTAGGTTGCCATGTTTACGATTGTGTATAAAATACAAATGCCATCAGGAATACTTATTTTTGAAGTAGAGCTGATGATAACAGACCTTGATGATCAAGGTAATGGAGTCAATGCTAAAGAACTAAAGCAAGTGCTTACTGAGTGGTGGGAATCGGATAGTCCCAAAGACACTCCAGAAGAAGCTTGTCTTGGTGCTTGGGCAACGATTACTGATTATTTAGTCAATACAAAACAACATCCACGAGTTCAATGCTCTGAAGTTTTTTTAGAAACATCTGGACTCAAAATTTCATTTAAACCAACAGAAGACACATGGAGTAAGCTAGATGTCTGAGTACAAAGAAAATGTCGATGCATTTGACAACGAAGAAGAAATCATTGAAGCATCTGAACCACAAGTTGAAAGTCCTTCACAAGTTGAAAACCCTTCACAAGAAGAAGTCTCATCTGAAATTGATGAAGACGTTGAAACTGCAGTTCTGTTAATTCTAAAGAAGAGTGGGGCAGTTTTGCCTATTTCTGATTTAGATAACTTGAAAATGGAGCGAAAAGCTACTGCACATGATGTTTTGCGTATGTGTGCAGACGTACAAGACCAAGTCTCTTCTATTCGTGTTGTGGGCGAGTTAGCTCAAATTTTCCAACATCTTACCCAAGAGAATCTCAAAGCAGTAGCACATTTATTGTCTAGTAAGATGAAAGAGAATATCCAATAGTAATATGTTATATTAAGGGTATACGTTTCACAAAGGAGTTTTGTATGCCCAAAAAATATGACGATTCATGGTTTGTTCCACCAAAAGGAGTCCGAACTGCAGCAGAGCGTGGACTTAAAAACAGAAAAAAGTACGGACGAGGTGGTTTATCAAATAAACAAGCCTCAGAACAAGGAATTGGTTCTGGGGTCCAACGTGCCGTAAATTTAAAGAACGGAAACAAGGTTTCTCCTCAGACGATAAGAAGGATGAAATCTTTCTTCGCTCGACATGAAAAAAACAAGAACTCTCGTAAACCAGATGGTTCGCCAGGAGCGGGAAAAATTGCTTGGGATCTTTGGGGTGGAGATGCAGGAAAGCGTTGGGCAGAGTCAGTTGATCGAAAGATGAAGAGAGCGGACGAACAGGTTAAAAAGAAATAATTAATATGACTTTTCAACAAAAGGATAAGACATGAAACTGTGTTTTAGTGGATTCACTAGAAAAGCACACTTAGACGTAATCAAAGAAGCTCAAGTAAAGTCAGTAGTACTAGATTATGATTGTGATCTACACCGTAATCCTGATCTAATCGATACTTTTGATTTTGTTATAATTAATTACTCTCTAAATAAACTTTGGAGTAGATACAAGTATCTTTGGGATGAGTCGAGTGCTAAAAGACAAAAGCAAACAAAAAATAAATCTATTGAAGAACTTCAATTGGGCTTCATGGAGCGAGCAAGAAAAGAACTAAGGATATATTTGGATTGGGTATCAAAACAGCATGTTGACATTATTGCGTATCCGTCAATCCCAGTAGATGTCGGATATGATAGCCTTTGGAAAGAGTATGGACTATTAGATAAAGCAATGCCTACGATTACATCTACTGATCAAATCAAGTCGTACTTGGCTAAGTACGCATATGTTGGTTATTCTAAAGATCTTGAACTAGAAGAACTCCAAGGAGAAGTGTTTTCAAATATTAGGAAGCACAAAGAGTCTGGTGTAAAAATTCATGGTTGGGGTAGGTCTTCAAAGAAGGATATTACATCAGGTATATTCTTCTCAGTTGACTCTTCAACTTGGACTGGTGGCGGTAGGTATGGAAATACGTATCACTATGTAGGAAACATGAAAATGATTACTCATTCATCTAAACGAGGCAGAGGCAAGGAAGTTAGAGAACAGTTTGCTACCGAGTGTCTTAAGTATGGGGTAGATCGAGATGGTTTTTTAAACGATGACCAACATCAAGTTGATCTATGGAATTGTTATCAATGGAAAAAGTATTCAATGGACTCAGAGCATGTTGGTGGCTATTGGACTAAACGTCAATTGCCTTCTGAAAATAAATCAATTATTAAATCAGAGTCTAAAGCACTTGACCAAATTTTTCATTCAACAGCTCTTGCAAATGGAAATGGTTTTGGTGCATCATTAAGATCTTGTAATTCGTGCTTCCTAAGTCCGAATTGTCCGGTTTATGTACCAAATTCTCAATGTAATTTATCAGCAGACCCTAAGGTTAATACACCACAAGATCTGCAATCTCTAGTAAACAAGGTCATTCAAATCCAGGGAGAACGAGTTCTCTTTGCATCTTATGCAGAAAAGATCCAAAACAATGGCATCAATCCTGAGGTGTCAAATGAAGTTCAGACTTTAATGCAAGTGATGAAGGATGCGAAGGAGGTTCTTGCACCCTCAAGTGATGACGAGATAATGATAAAAGCAAAAGGAGCAGGTGTAATTTCCAGACTTTTTGGTGGATATGGAAGAAGTGGGGGCGGAGGTTCTCGTCCTTCACAATCAGAGAAAATAATTGACGTTAGTCCGATGGAGAAAGATGATGAGTGATTTCCCAAATCAGCTCGGTGAATTAGTATATTTAAGATCATACGCAAGATGGCTTCCAGAAGAAAAAAGACGAGAAAATTGGTCTGAAACAGTAGATCGTGTATACAAATTTTTAATTAAGCCTCAAAATATTGAGGAAACCTTAAAACTAGAGCTAAAAGAAGCAATTTTGAAACAAGAAGTAATGCCTTCGATGAGAGCCTTGTGGTCTTCAGGGGTATTTGCTACAACGGATAATACTGCTATTTACAATTGCTCGTTTATGCCAATTGATAACTTAAAATCGTTCTCTGAACTGATCTACATTTTAATGCAAGGAACAGGTGTTGGTTTTTCAGTAGAGAAGAAGTTTGTAGACAACTTGCCAACGGTTTCTCCTTCAGTAGAAGTAGAAGAAGAATTAACAATTTATCAAGTCCAAGACTCCTCTGAAGGTTGGGCAGATGCAGTTTATTTTGCAGTCACTTCTGCGTTTAGAGGACATGCATTTGAAGTAGACTATTCCTTAGTTCGACCAAGAGGGTCAATACTTAAGACAAAAGGTGGACGAGCAAGTGGTCCTGAGCCTTTGATTGCTGCAATCAATTTTATCAGAGAAACAATTCGTAATGCTTCGGGTCGAAAGCTAACATCAATTGAGTGTCACGATATTTGTTGTTCTCTTGCAGAGGTGGTCGTTGTTGGCGGGGTAAGACGGTCTGCAATGATCTCATTTAGTGATCCAGACGACACAGAGATGAGGCACGCAAAAGATTGGAAGAAAGCTTCATTTCCTTTGCGTAGATATATGTCAAACAACTCCGCATATTTTGCAGAGAAACCACCCAAAGAGGTTTTTGATCGAGAATGGAAACAATTAGCTGAATCGGGTTCAGGGGAACGAGGGTTGTCAATTGATAACTGGTGGAAGAAAGCAGTTAGACCAAAAGGCGAGGTAAGGTCAAACCCTTGCCATGAAATTGGTCTAAGATACAGAGAGGCCGTTGATCCATGGACAGGTGAAGGTGGAGGTGGGCAGTTTTGCAATTTATCTGCAGTAGTGGTGCGATCCGAGGACACAAGAACTAGCCTGCTTCGTAAAGTGGAGCTTGCAACATGGCTAGGGTGTATCCAAGCCACGTTTACTAATTTCCCCTACCTTCGACCAACTTGGACAGACTTATGTAAAGAAGACCGTTTGATTGGTGTTGACTTGACGGGGCAGTGTGATAACCCAGAATTAATGAATAACCTCGACTTCTTGTCAAGATTGAATGTTAGAGCAGTAATGACCTCAAAGAAAGCGGCAGAGGTTCTAGGCATAAATGAGCCTGCGGCAGTGACTTGTGGTAAGCCAAGTGGGAATACTTCTCAAATGCTAGACTGTGCAAGCGGATTCCATCCCCGCTATAGTAAATACTACTTTAGACATATTCGAGTAAGTGCAGATGATCCATTGTCGGATTTGTTGAAAAGTCAAGGAGTACCCATGTTTAAAGAGGTCGGCCAACAGGATTTGCCTTCTGAGCAAGTAAAAACTTGGGTTGCTCGCTTCCCTGTCGAATCTCCCGAAGGATGTATGACCAGGGATGATGAGACTTCTTTTGATCAAATGGACAGATATCTGAACATTATGAATACATGGTGTCGATATAAGGGACACAATCAGTCGGCAACTATCTATGTTAAGAATGATGATTGGGATAAAGTAGGCCAATGGGTGTGGGATAACTTCGATGACATTATTGGTTTGTCGTTTCTTCCATATGATGGAGGTAAATATCAACTTGCTCCTTATGAGGAGATAACACAAGAGCAATACGAAGAGGAAATTAAAACTTTCCCGAATATTGACTATACTAAGCTAAGTGATTTTGAAGAATATGATATGGGGGAAGGTAGTTTTGAAATAGCTTGTACCGGTGGAGCTTGTGAATTGTGATAAAATCAAACACGTTTCTAATCAATGCGTGTGAGATATAAAAATGGCTAAAAAATGGCTAAAGAAAAAAGATGCTATTAAAGCTTTAGGGTTAACAGGCCCTCAACTCAGATATAGATCTGAAGTTAAGGGAGACATAAAGAGAAGAAAAAAAGACGGAGTTATTGAGTACAGGGTTCAAGATCTTGTAGAGGAATCAATCGAAGAGACTCCTGAGCCTTTTTTCTTTGATGAAGATGCAAGTGGTTATCATTATGATCCAAGTGCAGAACAATACCTTTTCTTTAATTTACCAGATCAACCACCTGTAGTAAGAGTAAGTCGCCAAAAGATTGAGTCTTTAATAAAAGACTATTCAAATGAAACGGGAGGTCTTACAGTAAATCAAATTGCAGGTAAATATAAGCTCAGTCGGCCTTCAGTGCAGAGAATCTTGTCATACATGGGTAAGACACATGATTCCTCTCCATTTACAAACGAGAAGCTCCAGGAATACTCAGAAGACGATCTAGTTGCAGATTTACTTAGATCAAAAGAACAAAGAGTCTTAGTTAAAGCTCAACAAAAAAGACTTACACTGTCTCAAAAAAAACTAGACGACATATATTTGGTCAAAGAGTTTGTAAATGAAGTAGCAGACAAAATAAAAACCGTATCGCTTCCAAAATTGAGTTCTAAGGCCATTAAAAACAAAAAAGGCACATACACTGCAGTGATTGGCTTAACTGACCTCCACATAGGAAAGAGAGGCATTGACGGCTTCAATAGTCAGGTAGCATCAAATAGGGCGTTAAAAACGACATCGATAGCTAGAGAAAAAGCATTAAGTATGTGGGGAGTTCCTGATCAATGGGTTATTACATGTGGAAGCGATATGCTACATGTAGATAACTATCGAGGAACAACTGAGCGAGGAACTCCAATGGATACAGATACCGATCCCGTTTCTATGCTTGCAATTGCATACGCAACAATGGAAACAATTATTGAACAATTGAAGCAAACCGCACCTGTTAAGGTGGTAGCTATATCGGGTAATCACGATAGGCTTCTTTCTTCAGTTTTGGGAATGATGTTGTCAGCTAGGTACACAAGTGAAGATTCTGTTTCTATTATTGATGGATCAAAAGGTAGTTCATATATTCGATATGGAAAAACACTTTTAGGATTTAATCATGGGGACACTATCAAACATGAGAAGTTGCCAAATATTATGGCAGGAGAAAGACCTAAAGATTGGGGTGAATGCCAAGGTAATTGGGAATGGTTTACTGGCCACTTTCATTGTTTAACTTTAAAAGTACATGAGTACAATGGCTGTCGCGTATGGGTCATGCCTGCTTTATCTGGCACAGACAGGTGGCATAAGCTTATGGGGTACAATCTTAATCGAAACCAATTAGCAATATTTAAAGTAGAACCAAACAATGGGGTTTGCGCTTTAGAGTTGATCCAAGGAAAAGAGAAATAATGAGAGTAGATATTTATGATGACAATATTGGTTGTGTTGAATTAATTGATTTCATGGGAGATGACCAACGGGCGGTGGCAAGTGCAAGGGTATCTTTAGCAAAAGATACTGAGACACTAGATCGTGATATGAATGAAAGAGACTTGAAGTTGATGCGTTTCTTAATTAGAGAGTATCACACTTCTCCTTTTGAACATTCAACGGCAACGATGCGCATAGTTTGTCCTTTATTCTGTAGATCTCAAATTATGCGGCACAGGACATTTTCATTTAATGAAGTCAGTAGAAGGTATACTTCAGAGGATCTCAGATTTTATGTTCCAACTTTATTAAGAAAACAAGCCCAAAAAAATCTTCAGTGTTCAACAAACGAAGAGGTAGAAGATCCATCTCTTTATGATCTTTATGTGCAAAACACAAATTATGCTCTAGCTAACTATAATAAGTTGATTGAAGGAGGGGTGAGTCGAGAGCAGGCAAGAATGATTTTACCGCAGTCTATGTACACAACCTTTTGGATGACTGGCAATTTATTGAATTGGGTAAAATTTTTAAAATTAAGATTAGATGAACACACTCAACATGAAACTAGGTCTGTTGCAAAAGGGGTTTATATGTGTTTGGCAAACGTATTTCCTTTAACAATGAGTGAGATGTTGAAAAGTCAAAAAGGAGTTATTTTATGATGACTCGTATAAAACTAAAAGCTAAAAACATGAATGTAAAATTCAAGGAGTTAGCAGATCTCGCAGGGATTTCTTATACTTATACTGTTCAGATTTTGGCAGGAAAGCGAAGACCGAGTGTTGAAGTAGCAAAGAAGTTAGCAGTAGCTTTTAATAAAATTGTGGGTAAAGAAGAAGTATTTGCAAAAGATTTCAATCCTAAATCATAGTTAAACTGAGTTTTGATAACATCAAGTGTACATACAAACAATGGAGGCTGTATGCTTGAGTTAAAAACTATAGAGTGCAGTAAAAAAACTGTAGATCAACTCCACAGGGTAGGCTCTTTAGATATTGAAGACTATTCTCTTGACCCAAATTCTAATTATTTTCTTTTCAAAGGAGAAGACGGCTCATCGGGTATCGCATGTGCAAATGGAGATTACTTAAAACGTGTGAATATGAAAGGTGTCTCTTTTTCTGGAATGAAACCCAAAGATATAACGCAGTCTTGTTTTTTTCATGCATTGAAAAACTACGATCTTGTTGTTGGATTAGGGGCGGCAGGTACAGGTAAGACCTCGCTTTCTTTAGCATATGCATTGCATCAGCTTTTTAGAAAAGATATGAATATCGTTTTGTGTAAGCCCACGATTTTTGTGGGGCAGAAAAGTAATGCAATTGGTGCAATACCTGGAGACCACAGAGAAAAACTTGCAGGATACATTGATTCATATCTAGTTAGCATGAGAAAGATATTGGGAGATTCTGCAGAGCATCATTTATATCAAATGGAAGAAGAAGGAAAACTGCAATTTCAACCTTTGGAGTTAATTCGGGGTATGCATTTTGAAGATACAGTTTTGATCATTGATGAAGCACAAAATTGTTCTCCACATGAATTAATGTCAATTATTTCTAGGGTTGGTGAAAACTCGACTTGTATTGTCCTAGGAGATCCTTCTCAAATAGATTCTGGTTCTCGATGGAAGGAAACAGGGTTGTTTGTGTTAACATGCAGTGATGCTTTTTTTGATAGTGAGTTTTCAATAGGCATCAAGCTTACTGGGCAATACCGGGGGCCGATGGCTACTTTGGCTTCAAATGTATTGAAGGAGCTACAGGAAGTTGAAGACAGATTTATAGATTCGGATACACTTAATTATGAATGATAAAATAGGCGAAATTGTTGAAGTGGTATTAGAGGGTAATAGATTCCCTGCTGTTATTGTTGGTGTCTTTAAACACACATATGGAGTGCAATGTTTGTTTTATGATAACTATTACTTAATTCCTCATTCCTTTGTATCTTTTGTCAACATAAATAAACATTATTATGTCCCACACGATTAAAAGTTGTTGAAAAGACTTTTTTTATTTTTTTCGATAATGAAGTCCAAGTGCTTCTTTAAGTATATCTTCTTTATCTCTTGATATGTCTATATCAATAAAAAACTCAGAAAGGTTAATTCCAATTTCTGCTGCTTCAACTTGTATTTTTAGTTGTGCAGCAAAAGGTTGTCTTCCATCATAAATTTTGTTTAAAGAAGACCGAAGATATATCTCTAAATATTCTCCGTTTGTTGCACTAGAAACACTAGGTGTTGCCCAGTTTACTTTTTTTTTTCAACTTGTGTTGGTAAATCAGACTCTAACCCCTTCAACGATCTGCCACTTGAGCCTTTGTAATCCCTTGTTTGAGGGGTTGCCCAAGGTTTTTTGGGGTAGGCTTCTTCGTTGATAACTTGATTATTTATTCCTTGTTGCTTTGAATTTGGACCTCTTTTTTTAAAATCTGAAGCGGTTGGAGTAGCCCATCTTTGAGTTTTTTTCTCTTCTATCTCTGCTTCTAATAACAAGTTTGATGATGCTCTTGCTCCTGAGGGCCTATACGCCGGTCCACTTTGATTCCAAATCGTTCCATCTGCATTATACAGTTTGTTCGTATTCTCAGAAGGAGTATGAACTCTAGGTGTAGACCAATTTTTTAGCTCTTGTTCACTTGGTACTTTTGCAGAAGGATTCTGTTGAAAGTAAAAATTTAATTTTTTAGCAACTTCTACTTTATAAGGGTCTACCTGCTCTTGTAAAGTATGAGGAGCAGTCCTACCTCTTCTACCTCCTCCAGTTAAGTTTTTTATCATTGAGTCAACAGATCTGTTTTCTATTGTTGTCATTGTTGTCGGAGTTGACCAATTGTTTCCACATGATTCTGATTGCTTTTGTTGCCGTTCCTGGAACAACTCCATTTCCGAGCATTCTGAGTTCATCTGTTCTATTGTCAGTACGTGTGTACAATTCGGAGATGTCCACCCCACAGGTACACCCATCAAGGTCTCCACCCAACGAGGATTCAATCTCCCCACATACGACCCCATGTGAGCTTGATCCGGCAGTAGGTTTCGTGGGTTCTTTTCTTGACTGTGTTTGGGGTACTTCCCCTTCCAATCCCGACTTGCCGGTGTGGCCCATGACTGTTCTTGGGGGTTCCCACGAGTATTGACCAACTCCTCTTGCTGCGGGGTAAGCAACCCATCTTTCATTTGGCAAACCTGGTTGTCTAGTCTGAACTGCCACTCCTTCTTGAACTTCCCCTCTTTTGTCAACACGTTCGGCTCTCCATAATTGCTCATCGTTGATCTCGGAGTCCCCCAAGATAGGTCTGAATCCTCTAGAGAGTTTTGAAGTAATAAAGTCTCTTCCTTGCTTGTTGAGTCTTGAATTGACACCAAGTATAAAGACTCGTTTTCGTTGATGGGGCGCACCGACTTCACTCGCTGAGAATACGCCTGCCGTTGCTTCGTAACCCAATCTTTCCAACTCTTTGAGGACATGGTGCAGAACACTTGTTCCTTCTGGGTCAGCCCATGTGTTTCCTTTGAGCTTTGAGCTGATGATTCCTTCAACGTTTTCAAAGAAAACAATGGGAGGTCTTCCCAACTGTTTGATTCCTTCAACGATGTACGGCCACAGGTGTCTTGGGTCTTCACTTCCATCCCTTCTTCCTGCTTGACTAAATGGCTGACAAGGGAAGCCTCCACTGAGGATATCCACTTTTCCATTAAAGAGTCCCCAATTGAAGGTTTTAAGATTCGTCCAAATAGGAGCGACATCAATCCACCCTTTTTCCATCTTAGCAACCAAGTTTTGGCAGACGAAGGTTTCGATCTCCACATAAGTGACTGTTCGGATAGGCAAGCCAGCTCGTTTAAATCCGAGGTCAATTCCTCCGTATCCGGAGCAGAGGGAGATATGGGTGAGTTCGGAAGGTTTTTTGGTAATATCCACATTCATTGTAGTCCTTTCATGTAGTTTGTCTTAAGCGTTTTCTTGCTCTATATAAGCGTACTTTGTACGCAGATTCGGAAACCCCGATTTCTTTTGATGCTTTCTCAGCTTTGATGCCTTTAACAGCATTAACAATTACATCTTTATCAAAATCATTAAGTTTATTAAAATTATCTATAACAGTATTAAGTTCGGTTTTGTCAATAAATTTCTTTTCTGGTGTTGAGTAATCAATTAGTTCTAGGTCGAAAAAGCGTGTTATTTGCTTATCTCTGTACGTATCTCTTCGTAGTTTTTCATTGCATAGGTTTTTTGCTATTTTATATATCCAAGTACTTAATTTACACTTTTTTTTAAATTTATGAACATTTGCTAAAGCTAATACAAATACATCCTGTGTAAATTCTTCAGAAGTAAATCGATCATAATACGGAGTAAAGATTGCCATGATTTTGTATTTTAGTTTTGGATACAAGGCTTCAATTTCTTTCTTCACTTTTTTTTCCTTTTAAGGTTGTTGAAAAGTCTTTAACTATATTAAGAACACTATCTAAAATATTTTCTTTACTATCTGATCCATTTATCAATACAATTTCAACCCCTTTAGCTCCCATATCCTCAAGAAAAAGTTCATAGGCTACTTTTTGGCGCAACAGGAAACCATAGTTAACATCTTGATCAATATTTCCACGGGCTTTAACTCGACTCATAGCTTGCTCAGTTTCAATATCAAGAAAGAAGATCACATCAGGCAAAGGAGATGATTCAAGAAAAATTCGGCGTGCCTCTAAATAAAGGTCAAATTCAGAGCAAGAAAGATCACCATAAGAAAAACCAACTCTAGCAAACACACTATCAGACCAAACACTTCGATCATAAACATTGATCATACCAGGCAAAGAATCCCGCCATTGGTTATACCTAGACTTCAAAAACTTTATCTGAGTTAAAAACCCATTATCTACTTCACTTTCAAACATAATGGCCTCGTCAAAAACATTAAAATTTTCGGCGCACTGAAGACCTTTAACTAAACTACTTTTACCAACTCCCATAATCCCTTCCACACATATGCGAATTGTCATGCTTACTCCCTATCAGAATATATAAAACATTTATCTATACCATCACATTTTGCCCCCAGAATCAACAACACTAAAACACCCCCAAATTTCGCCGCAATTTGACAAAATAAAAATCATAAGACATAATCAATACAAATTATAAAAAATATAACAAATAACACATATTAACTATAACTCTCAGTATCTCTATAATATCAAAATATTAATAAATACTACAAATACCCTAGCACTTACTCAATTCTCTATACCAATACATGATTGTACTCGTATAGTTCAAGGCCGTTATACGTAGCCTTTATTGGCCTCTATTTTGCCCTCAAACAAACGATTTGATCTAA
>Ga0163109_10000125_pt1 | contig 60329 bp, 34 predicted proteins | sample CRUFie1St13metaG_FD_108704 | JGI IMG/M metagenome (GOLD analysis project Ga0163109, IMG submission 108704) | Marine microbial communities from the Costa Rica Dome - CRUD Field 142mm St13 metaG | ecosystem: Environmental > Aquatic > Marine > Oceanic > Photic zone | place: Costa Rica: the Eastern...
AATCCTGTTTTGTATGACATAATATATAAATACTTAAGTTAATTATTAAATATTTATAATCCTAAATGTTGTTTTATTAATGCTAATTCCGATTTTAATGTTGCAACTTCTGTTTTTAATTCTTGATTTTCTGCTTCTAACGCAATTACCTTATTATTCAACTCTTGTGTGGCTACTATATGAGTACAATGAATACTATTATAATCAACCGTTAATATATTTGGTTTTATTTCTTTTATTATTTTTTCTATTATTTTGTTACCGCTTACATCTAATAAATCATTTCCAGAATTATCTTTTTTGTATATTTCTTTTTCTTCTTCTTTATATTCTTCACCTGTAACAGCAAACTTTAATTCAGGTATATTTTTTATATCTTGGGCAATTATACCAGTCTCCATCGCATAAGTATATACTGGATTTCCTGAATTATCTATTGGATTTCCTGAATTATCTAATATAAAATTATGAGAACAGTCATATATTATTGAATTGGTTGTTTTAATATAATGTTTCGGTTTAAGTTTACAGATTGTAGAAAGTGCATTTTCAACTGGAACTTCGTTGTGTTTAATTCTATTGTCACTGGTACTACTTATTGAACCTGCATAAGTTACATTTCCATTATACTCAATACGAAATGCTTCATAATTTCTTCCACCCCATTCATATCTTCCTCTATGACTAGATACTTCAAAAATTAGATTTCCATAATGACTCGCATATCCACCTCCTTCACTAAAAATTCCTGCTCTTCTAAATTGTGTACTCCATGCACTCATTGTAGCCCCTCCGTCATATTGTAATCCCATACTTCCTCCATACTGTGATTGAACAGGAACACTTGAACACCAAGCAATACCTCTTGCGGGTATTCTTCCATTTCCAGTTCCCCATATTTGTATCATACCATATTTATTTTTTTCGTGATTGGTGCCATCACCATTCAAATAAATACTACCATGATGTATAGACAATTTTTCACTTGTGCCTGTTGTTCCAATTGCTACATTTCCACTTACAGGTTGTAATAGTAAATCATCACCAACTCCATCCGTAGTACCATTATGTGTTTGAATCCATCCAGCATAAGGTGATGACGACTGGAAACCTAAATCCATAAATACTCCACCCGTTCCTTGTAAACGGAGAATACCTTGAGAAGAGGTGGAAGATTGTGTTGAAGTAGATGGATTGGTTGAAGTTCCTGATATTTGTAATTTTGCATCAGGAGCATTCGTTCCAATTCCTACATCTCCAGACGTATTTATTGCCAGACCTATATCTTGATTTCCGAAATGAAAATCACTACTATCATACTTGATTTGATACTTGTCACTATCATCTACTCCAGCCAACCAATACCCACCAGTCGGCATACCTCTTATGACTACACCAACTTCGTCCCAATCATTGGTTCTACCACCATCTATTAATATAAAGGCATCACCTCCTGTTGCTGAAAATTTCGCAATAGGCTCACCAGTACCATCAATGTGAACGTGTAAAGGGGCATCAGGGTCCGTCGTTCCAATTCCTACATTTCCATTTACAATCATGTTTGGACTATCATTTGTAATTTTTAAAAGAGAATCTTCAGTAGGACCGTAAATATAAGCACTACCTGACCATCCGGTGTTTGGTGGTACATTTTTAGCAAATGCACCCACAATAGCATAATTACCGGAAATAGCAACACTATTTCCAAAATAATCACCAGCAGTAGCTTCACTTGTTGTTATTTTTTTTATTTGAGTTCCAGTAGTAACATCGAATATATAAGCACTACCACTACCAGAACCGTGATCATTATTTCTATATGAACCTACTACAGCATAATTACCATTAATGGCTACGCTATATCCAAAATAATCACCCGATGCTATATCATTTGATATGAGATTATGAAGTTGTACTCCAGTAGTAACATTAAATATATAAGCATTTCCATTAGCAAAACTATTTTGTCCCCCTATAATAGCATAATTACCATCTATATCTACACTATATCCAAAATTTTCATTATTCACATAACTACCAGCATCAATTTTACGAAGTTGTGCACCAGTAGTAACATTAAATATATAAGCACTACCTCTATGGGTGCTAGGAACCTGGTCCAGTGGGGCACCCACTATAGCATAAATACCTGAAACAGCAACACTAAACCCGAAGTTTTCGTTAGAATCGCCATCGTTAGCTTTTATTTTATAAAGTTGGTTTCCAGTAGTTACATCAAAAATGTAAGCACTCCCACTGGCATTCCCATCATCATCATCTTGATAAGCACCTACTATTGCGTAATTACCTGAAATGGCAACACTAAATCCAAAATAATCAGATTGATACGCATCACTAGCAGTAAGTTTATGAACTTGGTTTCCAGTTGTAACATCAAAAATGTAAGCACTACCAGTAAAAGTATTTGATGGATCAGCATGAGCCCCCACAATAACATAATTAACATCAATACATACAGACTTACCAAACCACATATCAGCAGCAGCATCATTAGGAACAATTTTGCGGATTTCTGTTCCAGTAGTCACATCAAAAATATAAGCACTACCACTACGGAAACCATTCGCGTCATCATATACCGCACCTACTATAGCATATGTACCATTTGTATCAACGTCTTTTCCATATTCATCATTAGACCCCAAATCACTGGAATTAATTTTGGTTTCTTTGCTAAAAGAAAAATCTTTTCCAACATTTAAAGTTCCAGTAGCATTTAAAGTTCCACTAGCATTTAAAGTTCCACTAGCATTTAAAGTTCCATTTACTGTCAAATCATCTATTCCATCAGCAATCGAAATTACATTATCTGTCCAACTAGGTTCTTGAGTTGTGTTTTGTAATACAGTGCTTGCTACACCATTACTACCACTACCACCTCCTCCACCACCACCTCCACCTAATCCACTCACACCAGCGTGATCTCCTGTGTATTTTAAAAATGTTACTAATGGAGCACTTGAATCAAGAGGATTACTATCAGGAGGTCTAGCATTATCTACAGCAGTGGTAGTATGACCAACCGCATAAAAATTAATTGTTCCTGCTGTAGATTGTGTATACCATTCATTACCTGATGCTACACCCGGACCAGTAATATCACTAGTAGCGGAGGCAGTAACACTAGGGTCATTATGCACTTCTCCTACATTTACTTGAACAGGAATCTTAAAATCTAATCCTAACATATCTTTCATTAAAGAATGTGAAAAACATTGATTTTCTTTATTGTCAGCACCAATAAGAAATTTTGTTTGAACCTGTAAAAATAATTTTAAATGTGGAACAATTTTAGTAACATCAGTTCCGTTACCAGACGCGTCAATGGCTGAAGATACGTCAGTTCCATCAGCTATATGATTCCACGCTAAATTAAGACCATTGTAATTAGAACTAGCATAGTTAAATTTATTAGAAACATTAGTTTCATCAATATAATGACCTCTAAAAAAAGATTTTCTATGAAAATTATTATTAACAGGTTGTGTCCAAAAATTAGTTTCATCGGCGGTGGAGGATGTCGAACCACCAGAATAACCAAAGTCAATATCAATAATTTCTCGACCTAAAATATTTTGACTTGAAGTAGTTCCTAATACATTTCGTAATTGTGCTTTAGATACTCTTTTAGTAACTGGACACACAATTTTATAATATTTTAATACACTTTCATATGTTGTTAAGCTGGTATCAATATTTCCGGATTGAGAATGTCCAGATACATAAGCTCCGTTTTCGTCTATATCACCTTCACCGAATGTGATTAAATCTTTTGACATTACATTAGAAGGAAAGACTCGTGGAGGAGCGGGGGTTTCATTAAAAGGAGCAAACCCAAATTTGGACATAGTAATGTTTAATGTAGTTTTTAACGCATATTCTACTTTTTCACTATCAGTAAACGATGCCATTAATATATATAAAAAAAATAAATTAATATTTATGTCTATATTAATTTATTTAATAAGTGGTTCCATCATTGTATTTAGGACTTCCTCTAAATACATCTTTAATAAATAAACTACTACTTTTCTTAAAACCAATAGCAACTAATATTTTAATTTTTTGATTTTGAGTACATCCGTGTGATTTAACAGAAAAAATAAGTCTTCTACCTCCAGATTTCCAAGTAGTATTAGCTGGAGGTTCAATTAATACAGCAGCACCATTCGTTGAATTAAAACTAGTTCCTACAGCAGTAGCAACAGAAGAGGGTGTTGTTCCAGCACTAGCCAACGATTGTCCAGCAACAACCGCTTTCCACCATCTACCTTCAAAATTTAAACTGTCATTTGAATTAATTAAAATAAATTTATAAAATATTTCACAATTAAATGTAGTTCCACCACCTAAACCAGAAGGGTTACTAGGTATAATATCACTTCTAGCAATATTTGTATTATTATCATCTCCTAATTTAATAGAAAAATTAGTTAAACCAGACCAAGGACTAGAACTAGTATTTGTAACAAGGTATTCATACATAGACCATCTAAAGTTATCTTTATAGGTATTTCCATTAGCACCACCAGTGATATTATCATCAGACCTATAATGTTTTGTATTTGCGTTAGTACTAGAAGCATCATAATCGTTCCAAAAAGCAGTTACATCACTATGATAATCGCTAGCAGTAGGAGTAGATGCTAGAAAACCATTACTAGATTTAAAATAACCTGGAGACATAAATTTACCATTATGAATTATTAATTTTGGTTGTCCTATACAAGTATCAGTAGCAACTATAGTGCCCTCACTCCATTCATGATTAGTTAAACTAGAACTTGTATTAGCACCTATATTAAAATCATCGGGAACTTTAATTTTTGTTAATTTCTCTGTTCCTGAACCATTTACATTAGGAGCTGTAGCCGATATATTAATTGTTCCATATGAATTGTTATTGGCTATAAATTCTAATGTATCATCATCATATATAAACTTGATTCCTTTATCGCTAATAGCATTTTGTCCCACAATATTATTTAAAGTAAATGTAGCGCGTGTTCCGTTTGAATATGCTTTATTTTGATTTACTGTAAAAGCAAAAGAGTTATCTCCTGCCAATTTAAATTTATCAGCGGTTCCACTAGCAGTATTGGCTGCTGTATCCCAAGCTTCTTTTGTATGATCTGCTAATGTTTTTTGCATTGTATTTGTTTTATCTCCAATATTAACTTTTACAATATAATTTGTCATTACAAAATATTTACTTTTATTATCAACTGTATAAGCAACTGATAATGTTTGACTACCACTTCCTCTAGATAATAATATAGGTAATCCATAACATTTAAAAGGAGTATAGCTCCAAGTAGGATCAGTTGAAAATGTAGCTTTAACATTACATCTATCAAAATATTTGGAACTAGCAATCGTAGATGTAATAGTAGTTTGACTTTGAGAAGCCCCATTAGGACCTAAACTAGCTCCGCCAGCTAAATATATAAATTTCATATTTACATCAATAGATTGACCTAATACTGTATCATTTAAAATTTCTATATTGGGTGGTAACAGTGTAAACGTGCATTTTGTTCCTTTATACCATCTAGTAGAACAACTATGAGTATCTTCATAAACATCACTAGTGGTGCCTAAATTAACTGAAACTTTTCCTGGATTACCCGAACCAATATAATTATATTGTCCAACAGTTTTACTACAGGTGATTTCACTAGAGTCAGAACCAAAATTAAATTGTATTTTTAAAAAATTGTTAGATTCTGGTCTATAATATTGATCGTTTAATATAACTTGACCTGGATTACTTGAAACCAGACCAGATAATCCATTTAAATTAATAGGAACGCTTGTTAAATTAGTAGCAGTATTATTACTAGCATTATATAATCCATAATGACTAGCAGTAGTGCTAGAAGTATAGTTAGCAGTAGTAGCGTCTGTTGTTGGAATATAACCACTTCTAATAACACAATTGCTACCTCCTATTGTTTTTGGAACACTCACAGACGTAACATTTGATGTATTCGTAGAACTAAAACTAGATTGAAAATACCAATTAGCTGATTTAATTCTAAATTTATATTTATGATCTGGATGAATAGTCATAACATTGTTTGCACTACCTCCAACTGATGCATTTTGCAAAGTAGTATTACCGGCAATTCCGGTGAAACCATCACTTAATTTGTTTTTTGATTCAAAAATAACACTATCCATAGGGTCGCCGCCTCCATAATTACTATTACCAGCATAATGATTTGCTCTAAATTGAAATGTAGAATTATTTGCATCATTAGCAGTATAATTAGGAGTAGAAAAGTTTAATGATGTGCCAATTCCCGATTGACCAGTTTCATATGGCCATAATTCTGATTGATATACATATATATTTGGATAATTAGGATCAGCTGTTAATGTGGTTTCGGTATTATGTTTGTGAAAAAAACCTGGTTGAGTAGGTTTATTCCAATTCAATGAAATAGTTACTTCATTTGCACTTCTGTTCGCAGCAGCAGCCGGAACAGTTATAGTTCCTGATGGATTACCAGTAACATTTGGTTTAGTCATTTTAATTTGTGGCGAATTTTCAGTTAAAAAACTGTTATTGTATTGATTACGACACCTATAACTAATAGTATATGTAGTATCTTCAACTAAATCTCCTATATGATTTATTACATAATCACCACTATTATATGAACCACTGTGTGTTGGATCAGTCCAAGTATTATTAGTTCCTAGTTGAGTATCTAATTCTCCAGTAGACGTAGATGCCGAATATTTAATATTCCATTGTAATGCATTTGTATAGTTATAAATATGTGTAGCAGGTGTTAATTGTAAATCGCCAGTATTTGAATTAGTAATAGGTGCATATGTGGATGCTATATAATTAGGTGATACACCACTACCTTGAATAAAATTAGCTCCTGGATTTCCTACTCGTAAGGTTAATTTGAATTGATTATTACCAGTAGCACCATTCCATTCAAATAGTGGAGCTTGGCTAAATTGGTTTGGATTAGGTTTATTAATAGTAAAACCAATCGTTTTACTAACGTTATTAGTTGTGTTCAAAACATTTTTACCTTCTAAAGAAAATGACATAACACCAGTTCCTCCTTTAAGATTTAAACCAGTTCCATTCATAAAACGTGTTTTATCCATATTAAAACTAATAATTATTGGAGTACCACTTTTTGTAGGAGTAATAGTTTTGGCATCATAACTGTGTCCAATTAGTCCACCAACAGTAGGTTCAATACGACAAGGGCCCATAGATATACTGTGAGGTTCATAATTAGTTCCATTACTATAACTAGTTGTTGTATTTACTGGTTCATCAACTTGAATATTAATACTAGAATTTGAAATTGTTAGAACAGGTCTATTTGTATCAATATTAAATGGGTCTGGTTTTAGAGGAGTTAAAGCCGTAGGTTTTACAAATCCACTAGACCAAGAACTATTAAAATAATTTATAGCTTCAACACAGTAATCAAAACTAGGCGGATTAGCTGTGACATTACCAGCATTATAGATTCGTTTGTAAAAAGGGTCTCCACCTAATACTTTATCTGTAACAGGAATATATTGAATTTTAAAAATATTTTTGTTTCCTGTAAAACCAGTAGTAGATGATAGAGTAATAACTGTAGTTGTTAAACTACTAACAGTATATTCAGTATTTGTAAAGTCAGTAGATTGAAAATTAGTATTAGAAGAAATTATTAATTTGTCTCCTACAGTTACTTCATCAGTTCCATCACCGTATGTAATAGATGTTCCATTAACTGAAGCCAAACCTAAATTAAAGGCAACTTTATAAACATCTATATTTAAACCAGTAGCTCCTGGTTGTGTAGGCTCTGTCCATTCATAGGCTAAATAATCTTCATTAGGAATGAAGGGATAAAATTGTCCGTCGTCATCACCCTGTTCATAAAATTTAATAGAATCGTGAACAGGTGTATTAGGTGTAGCTGGTGTAACAACACTAGTTGCATCGCTTATAACAGACCATTGATTTTCATTACCACTATTACCAAATAAATAATTTCTAGCTTCTATTTTAAATGAAAAAGAAGGATTGGTCCGTTTATTAGAATGTGTGCCAGTATAAGATGCTCTACCTTGGCTTTCGGATTTTACACCTTCTTCAACATTACTAGAATTAGCCAAAACATAATCATATTGAATAATACCGCTATCAGTGGTGCCTGCTATATGGTCAACTACTGTATATGTTCCACTATTTGTTCTATCAATAGACAAACGATATTCTCTAATTTGTAAATTACTTTGATTCCATACACTTGTAGTAGATGGAGAAGACGATAATGCACCGCCTTCACTAGATGTGGGTAAAGTCCATTTTACTCTCATTTTCCATTTATCTGTAGTAGGAACAAATTCCATATGACCACTACTAACATTCCAAGCAACTTTAGATGGTTTTGTAAATCTTACTGTATATGGTAATGACCAAGGTCCATAATTAACTCCTACTTGATTTTTTGCTCTAACTTTAACCTGATAAAATTTGTTATCATTTTGTGGTATAGTTATCAATTTATATGGATTACTAGTAGTATTTGCTGGAGATGTTAGAGGTGTTACTTGAGGTATAGTTTTATTATCATTAATACCAGATGTATTTGGCGCATCAAATGTAACATAACTCCAAGCTGACCAAGTAATTGCATCATTTTCATTATTTACATTTGCTACAGCATCAGCATATCTATATTGAACTTCAAATGCTTCAAAAAAGACACCCGCTGAAGTAGCAGATGTAGTTACTTTCACGGTAGAATGTTTAAGTGCTGAATTATCTATGATAACTTTTAATTTATGGACATCTCCATCTCTTACAATTTCAGTATACCATCCGTTTTCTACAGATGTTTTTGTAAATATAGCAGTAGGCTCACCTACCAATAAGGTAGACGTAGTAATATCTTTAAAATTATAATCAGTAGAAGATAGTGAATTAGATAAATAAAAACGAAATGTATAGGTGGTTGATGCCGTAATACTATAATTATTAGAACGTGGATTAAAATAATAAACTTGATTACCACTAGCGTCTGATTGTATCCAATCACTTTCAAAATTAGTATTTTTACTATTCCAACCAGTTAATCCACTTGGAACAGCTGAACCAGTCGTATAAATAATTAATCTATTTGTTAATTTATTATTACCTGTTGAATTATATAATTTCTGATTTCTAGTAGTAGTAGATTGGTCTAATACTCTGCTTGATACACTTTTACCACCAATTTCTATTTCTCCACCTATTGCATTGGCAGTATTATATGTGCTTCCAGAACAATATCCAAATTTAATTTTATTTATAGCAGGTAAATATAACGTGCCATCTACTTTATCATCATTATTTGTACATTTAAATCCAACTGGTAATTGTGTCGGATTATCCCAACCAAATTCAATTCTATCAGCAAATGGTATATCAAAACCTATACCCGGCTGATTTCTTAAAATAGGAGGATGACCAAATATATAAGGACTACTTTGCATCATAAATTGTAACCATTCAGAATTTTGATATCCATAAAAAGCATTTCTACTTGTATCATAATATATATTACCATTTTCTGGATTAACAGGTAGTTTATTATCAGTGGAAACACCTGATGCATTTCCTCCACCTCCTACACCTTGTCCATTTACCCAACCACCACTAACATCATTATATACCAGCGATTGACCATTAGCTAAAGCTTGATTATTAGTAGTATTTCCAATAGTAACTCCTGGTATATCATTAATTGAATTAATTGATGCTTGAACAGCAGCAGCATTCCAATTTGTTCCATCGTATATTAATGAATGACCAGCGGTTAATCCAGTTGTTACGACACCCGGAATATCTCCTAATGATGTCAATTTTGTTTGAACATTACCTGGTATCCATCTTTTATTTGCGTGATCATATATTAATCCTTGACCATCTGTAGCTTGAATATCACCTAATTTATTTCCACTAACTTCAACATCAGTTAAGTCATCCAATTGACTAACAAAAACACCAGAACCAGAGGATGTTACCACACCTACTTTCCACCTACTTGTATCCGGGTCCCAAACTAAACATCTAGTTCCACCCTGTAATTCAGGAACATTAAATATATAAGCTGCTCCAGCATTATTAGGATCATCTTCTTTCCAAGCACCTACTGTTGCATATCTATCATACATTCCTACAGAAATACCAAATTCATCACCTGCCTGTAAATCATCTGCTCTAATATTTTTTAATACTTCCCAATATCCTTCTCCTGTATTTTGAATAACAAATGCTGCACCAGAATCATTACCAGATAAGTCAGATAAACTAGCACCTACAATTCCATAATTTGGACCGATTTGTATTGAACTACCAAATCCATCGTTATTTGATTTTGTTCTTACACCGACTCTAACTATATTTGTTTCGTTATATACACCACTTCCAGCGTCTGTTCCCCAATAACCTTGTGCTAAATTTAATGATATTAAATAAGCTTCTCCAGGTTTATCAGTTGATTTAGGTGCTGTAGCTATCAAATCATTACCATAACAAGCTATATCCGTTCCAAAATAATCATATTGCGCAGATTCACTCAATACTATTTTTTGAAATTGTGTTCCACCTCCCCAATTATCACTTCCTCCTTGATTTTTTTTATATATATAGACTGCTCCTCTAAATCCATTATGTCTTCTTGTTCCAACAAAAGCATAGGAATCATTTATTGCAACACTATGTCCAAATTGATCATTTGCGACACCATCACTCGCTGTCAAAATTTTTAATTGATTCCAAGTAGTTCCATTATGTTTAAATATATACGCTCTACCATTAGATGTTGTATCAGGTTGAGGTGCACCAACAATCATATATACTCCTGATATATCAACGTCGGCACCAAAATTATTATAGTTACTAGGAGCAGTAGGTCTTAATATTGAATCTTCCTTATAAACTGGTGGTGTTACATTTCCATCTTTTTCTATTCCATATGTATCCAATAAAGAATCATAGTTAAATAAAAATATAGAACCACTTTCTGTATATGTAGAACCACCCGATGTATAAGAGTGTGTTGGAGCTCCTATCGCTAATGTATTATTTGCAATAGATATACTTGAACCAAATTTCATACCAAAACCTGGAGAATCAGCAACTAATTTTTGATGGTCAGTCCACGTTGAAGCATCTCCCCCTCTTTTAAATATATATGCCGAACCTACAAATGTTGCTGGTTGTCCACCTATTGTATCACTAGTTCTATATGCTCCTACTACACTAAAACTAATATCCATAGCACAAGCTGTTCCAAAATTATCATTTTGGACACCATCAGCAGCTTCAATTTTTCTTACTTGAGCCCATTGAGGCACTTCTGTTCCCATATTTCCCAAATCAACATCCCGTAAATCTCCCAATTTTCTAATAACATCTCCTACTTCTTGAGGTTTCCATTTGTTTTCAGATGCTTTCCATCCTAATGCATAATTTTGTAATACACCGCTGGTATCTACATCAGGTATATCATTAATTGACGTAATAGGTAATTGTACCGAAGCTACTTTCCATTTTGATGATGTTGCATCATATAATAATGATTTATTATCTGCTAATAAATTAGATGATATGTCTACATCTGGTAAAAAATCTAATCCAGTAACCGGTTCACTAACTGGTGCTGGTTTCCAGGTAGTCCCATCATAAACCAATCCATCATAATTAGATGGTGTAGACGATATAGTAACATCTTGTAAATCATTTAAATTTTCAGGAATAGAACCTGGTTTATATGTTTGGTCACTGCTATCATATACCAATGTTTGTTTATCTTGAATACCAGTAGTATTTATATCTGTTAAATCATTTATTTTATCTATTGGTATATAATTTCTTCCTATCATTCCTCCTTCCCATACATTTGCCACCGTATTATATACCAACGGTTGTCCATTAGCAAGATTTGGTGTGTCTATAATTACATCTGTTAAATCATCTAATTTTAATCCAGCAGCAGCTCCAAATGAACCTTCATATATAAATACTTGTTTCATTTTCACAACATTAGTTGCTGTAGGAATACTATTACCTAAAAAAACTAATACACCATTATTTATTATTGGTTTAAACGTGCTATTACTACTTAATATGGTCTCATAATTTGTTATATTTGTTGTTAAGGAAAATAAGAAATTTGGTTTTCCTAATATTACATTTTTAAATTTTTCTTGTAAAGTGGAATCAGTAGGTTTCCACGCTCTATTATTTGTTCCTGCTACTACAGACATTGGAATTTCTTCATATTTTTTTATATAGGTAAATGAATCTGGTTTAGTTTCCCCGAATACTGTTTCTAATGATGATACAGTTCCACCGCCATTTACATTTGTTGGAGTTGTTGACCATTCAAATAAACTAGCGGGAAAACTTGTAAGAGGTCTTCCAAAAATTTGATTATTTTGTATTCTTTGTAGTAAGGGTGTTTCTTGTCCTGGCACTAATGTAGATGATGTATATGCTGTTCCTAATGTTTTTTTCAACAATAAATCAACTACCTCATCATTGTATGTAAAAGCCATATACAATATTTCTATATTATTATTTTTTGGCTATAACCAAACTAAATAATAATTAAAATGTTATATTTTCAAATACTTTATATATATTTGAACCCGGTGTTTTATTATCAGCCCATATTCGAAATTTTCTTGTATTACCTGTGCTTATATTATACCATTTATATACATTAATACCTCCTTCATTATAAACATTATCTGTTCCTGAACCACTATATAATATTATTTTACTTGTTAATTTATTACTACCTGTAGCTTGTGATAAAGTTTGTCCTTTATCTCTTCCTCCTATCAATACACTAGCAAAATCATCAAATGGGGAAGTTTGATGTGCTAATTCAAAATATATATTATATATTGATGGCAAATAATATATTCCTCCTATATTGTCATCTGTGTCTTCCGCTTCTAGTATAGTTGGAAATTGTTTTGGTATTGTCCAAGATATTTCTATTTTTGTTGTTCCTGTTACTTTTACTTCCCAATCTTGAAATGATAATGTTGGTTTTCCAAATATTAATGGATTTTTTTCTAACATCATTTGTAACCATCCTGTATCAATTTTATTATAAAATATATGATCAACTGTATTATAAAATAAACTACCACTCTCCATATCTACTAATGTATTAACTTTATCTGTTCCTGTTTCTACACCATCTGCTAATCCTCCTCCTATATTTGAATTTACCCAACCACCACTAGCATCATTATATACTAGTCCGTGTCCATTTTCTAACGCAATATTAGTTGTAGTATTTCCTATTACTATATCTCCTATATCTCCTAGTGATGTTATAGGTGTTTGAAAAGTTGCGGGTTTAAATGAAGTTCCATCATATTGTAATATATTATCGGCTTGTGCTCCTGTTGTATCTATAAGTGGTATATCATTAATAGAAGATAATGTTGGTTCAAAATCTTTGGGAAGCCATACTTTTGAGGCAGAATCATACATCAACGTAGATGTTGCTGTAACAGGATAATCATTATTACTCAAATCTACATCTGACAAATGATTAAGTCTAGTTACAAATATTCCAGCACCTGATGATGTTATTACACCAACTTTCCATCTACTTGTTTGAACATCAAATAATAATATTCTAGTTCCTGTTGATTGTTCTGGTAAATGATACATATACATACTTCCACCGTTATTAGGGTCATCTTCTTTCCAAGCACCAACAGTTACCGTTTTATAATGAACTGCTACCGATATTCCAAACTCATCACCTGCTTCTATATCTGCTGCTGTAATTTTTTCCGCTTCTTCCCAATATCCTTCTCCTGTATTATAAAATATATATGCCGCTCCTGAATCAACATTACCACTTATATCTTGTAAACTAGAACCTACCACTGCTATTGTATTCGATACTGCTAATGATATTCCAAATTTATTATTATTCTCTCCATCGCTCGCTGTCATTTTGTGATTTTCTTTCCACTCTCCTGCTACATCAACTCCCCATACATCCAATCTTTCTGAAAAATAGTATACTGCTCCTGAAGTATCAGTAGTTCCTGGCGATGATATAAATGCATTATGATTATTTACAGCTATTGCTGTTCCAAAATAATCATTTGGTGCTATATATGTTGGCTGAATTTTCTTTAATAGTCCCCAATTGTCATTTCCCAAATGATTTTTTTTAAATAAATATACTTTTCCTTTATTTGAATCGTGATTTGGTGCTCCTACAAATGCATATTCTTGGTTTGTTGCTACACTATAACCGAATTCATCTCCATTTACTCCGTCATCTGCTGTTAATATTTTTTTCTCTACCCAATTACCATTCTCATAATAAAACATATAAGCTTTTCCTTTATTACTAGTAGCATCTTTCTCTATTGCTCCTACTATTAAATAATTTCCCGACATATCTATCGATGACCCAAATGTATCGTAACTTGTTTTTGTTGTTGGTCGTATTATAGAAGACTCATTCCATATTATTCCATTTTGCACTCCATAATAACCTGTTGTTGAATTATGATTAAATACATATACTGAACCTGCTTGTATATAGGTATTTCCGTCTACGTAACTGTGATACGGTGCTGTTACCATAGCAAATGAAGAATTTATTTTAACTGATGAACCAAATTTCATACCAGCATTTGCTGATAATGGATATAATTTAGATATTTGTCCCCAATCAGTAGGATCAAAACTATTGTGTTTAAATAGATATGCTGCTCCTATATCTACATCTACGCCAGTGTCTCTTACGTATGAACCTACTAGTGCATAACTTATATCTATTGCTACACTATTTCCAAAATTTGCATTTGCTTGTTTTTGTATTGGTTCTAATTTTAATACTTGTGACCATTGTGGTGTTTCATCTTGTAAATTACTAGTATCTACATCTCGTATATCTAGTAAATTATTAACTACATCTTCTACTTCTGTAAAATTCCATTCCAAATCTGTCGCATTCCAATTTAATCTAAAATCATCTGGAACTCCTGCTGTATTCACATCATTAAAATAATCTAAATTTGGTATTGGTAGTTGTATATTTCCTCTACCAAATGAACTAAATAATGTATCATATAAAAGACCTTGGTTGTTTGTTAATAGATTTGCTGATATATCTACATCTGGTAAATCAACTATACTTGTTAAAGGTGGTGTTTGAACAGGATGTGCTCCCCATTCATTATTTTTATATATTACTCCATAATTTGTTGTTACTGGACTACTTATCGATACATCATTATAATTATCTAATATTCTATTAATTTTACCTGGCTTATAAGATGTAGTTGCTGATTGATATATAATTGGATCTAGATTTATTACTCCTGTTGTATTTACTTCTAAAAAATCATTTATTTTTTGTATGGGCATATATGGCATTGATATTGAACCTTCTTTCCATACTCCTGTTATTGTATCATATGCTAATGGTTGTGTATTTTGAGCTATAGTAGAATCACCTAATATAACATCATCAAAATCATTTAATTTTACTGACCCTACTGCTCCCATTTCTCCATCATATACATATATTTCTTTCAGTTTCAATACTGTATTACTTTGTGGAACTGAATTTCCCAAAAATGTTAATACTCCATTATTTATTATTGGTTTAAATGCGCTACTACTGCTTAATATGGTCTCATAATTTGTTATATCGGTTGATAATATATAACTAAAATTTGGTTTTCCTAGTATTACATTATTAAATTTCTCTTGAAAAGTTGATTCTGTTGGTTTCCAAGACCTATTATTTGTTCCTGCTACAACCGACATTGGTATATTTTCGTACTTTCTGATATATGTAAATGATTCTGGTAATGTTTCTCCATTTACATAATCTAATGTCTTATATGTTCCTCCTCCTGTTACTGCTGTTGATGTTGTTGACCAATCCAACAAATTTGATGGCATATTTGTTATAGGTGATGCAAATATCTGTTTTGTTTGTATGTTTGATAATATTGGTGTTTCTTGACCTGTTACATATAATTTTGAAGTATACGCCGCTCCTAATGATTTTTTTAATAACATATCAATCACTTCATCATTATATATAAATGGGACTGTTGGTTGATTAATATTATATATATAATTTGCTACTTTATATCCCATTGCCATTGATGGAACACTTGTTGAACCTGGCCACGGGTCTTTTAATGCTGAAGAATCTCCTACATATAAATTTGATACACCTAATACCTGATTATTATTATCCAATACGTCACTAGTTCCACCTTGATAATGATATATTGAATTTACCGCATTTTCTATATATGTTGTATTAATTGTAAAATTTGAATCTAACACATAACCAGCGTTTGTCAATATTGCGTGATTTTTTTGATATGCTTCTAATAAATATGCTAATGTTAATGTTTTAAATCCACCTGAACCCAAATGATTCAATGTCACTACTGGATTGTCATTTCCATCTAATGATATTGAACCTGAACCGCTAATATGCACTCCTTGTGCGTGTGTTACTATCAATTTTGATGGTAAAGCTGGAACTGTTGAATAATATGTTTGCCAATTCATTCCTGTATCTCTTGTTTGTAAATGACCCACTATATTACCAAATCCTAAATCAGAAACATCACTTGTTGTTGTTGTTGTTGTCGTGATTTCCTGTACACCTAATAATTTTGCTCCCCCGGTAAATAATCTACTATATGCTTGTCCGTGTTGACCAGTAAGAACGCTAGTTAAATCATATGATGTGCCTAATCGTGACCTTATCACATCTCCTCCTGGATGACCACCTGAACCTCCACTCCAATATGTTCCCATATCATATACGTAATATACGCCTTCTCCTAATGTCACCGAACCTGTCGGTTGAGTTCCTGCTTTTGCATTTGTAACATCTGCTGTTGATAGTTTTGTATGACGAAATATAGCTGTTATATTGTCTCCTACTCCACCTTGATTTATTACACTTAAATCATTTGAACCTCCTCCTGTTATTGTATATTTTGTTAATCCTAAACTTGTTAATTCAGCATCCGTATATCCATCTACTGATGTATTAGTCGTTGTTGATGATGTTTGTTTTTTATATAATAAAGTATAACCAGCATGATCATACAATTTCGTTCCTGTTGATATTCCACTTTTTAATAATATTACCGGCGACTGTATTGCTCCTGCTGCTAATATATAATTAGTTGCTGTATAATTACCATCTGATGTTTCTACTTGTGTCACTGCTCCTCCTGATATAGCTATCTTATTCACTGTTACATTATATTTAATTTCTATATTTGATTTATTTTCTATCAATTCTCCTATTAATATTCTAGAACCTGTTGATAAATTATCACAATATATTTTGTTATTTTGTGTTAATATACTTGTATCACTTTCTAAACTTTGCTTTAAATTATACCACGCTGTATTTGGTGAATTTGCTGTTGCATATGAATATCTTTGAGCATTTGTTATTGTAGCCATATTATTTATAATTGTTAACAAGTCTGAATGATTTTTATTTATTACGTCCGGATGATCTATATATTGTAATCCGAAATGCAAAGTTCCTCCTCCTAGACCTTCTCCTACCCATACTGTTTTATTATCAGTGCTCAAACTACTATTGGTAAAATCTGTATCATTTTGAGCTGAAAACCAATTTAATATAGAATCATAACCTTTTGCTCTGTAATCACTTAATGTTTTATTATTCTTTTCCAATACTAATATTGTTTTGGTGGGTTCTAAACTATTTATAGTATATGCAGCCATAACCCCTCCTGCTCCTCCACCCATTATAATGTAATCATATGACATATATAAGTTAGTAAGAATTAATATTCTTTTTTTTTGTGCAATAAAAAAAGCACTAAAAAAAAGGCACTAATTTATTAGTTATTTTTTATGATTATTGATTTATTTTCTTCTTTTTCTTCTTCTTTTTCTTTTACTTTTATTTCTTCTTCTCATACTTCTTCCAAATCTTCTTCTCATACTTCCCATTCTTCTTCCACTTCTTCCTCTTCTTCTTCTTCTTCTTCTACTTCGTTTTCTTCTTCTGTATGGTGGCATATCTACCAATACATCTCCATCTGGTAATTTCCTTAATATTGCAACCTTTGCTCTACTTCTTCTTCTTCTTCTTCTACTTCTTCTTCTCATACTTCCCATTCTTCTTCTCATACTTCTTCTTCTACTACCCATTCTTCTTCTCATACTTCTTCTTCTACTTCCCATTCTTCTTCTACTAAATCTTTTACGCGAACGTTTTCTTCTTGACAATAATTGTCTTAATTTTGCAAATGGATTTTTTCCGGACATATATACTAGGTTTTTATTATTTTTTTTATTGCCACCTTTTTTATTTTTTTGTTGGAGTTCCCATCTTTTTTGTTGAATATCTGTTAAAGGTCTGAGATCAGTATCCCATTGTGATAAATTTCTTCTATCTTTATCGGCTTTTCTTTTTTGTTTTTCTTTTTCTAATATATCATATCTGGTTCTTTTGATTGATTCATCAAATACTTTTTCTTTATTTTTAAACTCACCAACATCTTCATCATCACTTTCAAAATCATCTTCATAATAGTCAGAATCATCAGAATAGGTGTCATCATTTGGTAATGGTTTTTTTTTATACCTATATATATCTGGTTTATTTTTGACTATTGGAGAAACAAACCAACTACTATCATATTTACTTTCTTTTGGTGGTTCTAACCAACTCATATAATAAATATTTAGATATTAAAAATTTATTATACTGTTACTAATTCAATATTAGAAATCTTAATAGTCGCACCATAACCAAATCCTACTCTTATCCACATATCAGAAACGGCTTGTCCTGCTGTAGGGACCGGTGGAGTTACCTTAAATATTGTATATCCTGTAGTTCTTGTTTTACTATCAAATATACCTAAACCCGTTACACCATTAGCACCAGTTCCTGTGCTTTTAGTATTTTCTGATTCATAGTCTTTATTGACGTTATACCAGTATGGTGTTCCTCCATTTAAGGTAGATGATAAAAGTATATTACATTCAAAGTCTTGTGATTCTTTTCCAGAACCAACAGTAAATGGACTATCGCTAGGCGTAGTAAATTTAATTCCAAAACTAGCAGTTCCCGCAACCTGAACTGTATTCGTCAATTTAAATAAAGCCCATTTCCAATTACCATTGCTCCACGCGGCAGTTCCACCCGCTCCAATACCATATGTTAATGACTTGTTAGTAATCTCTGTTCCACTAATATTTTGATTATATAATGCTCTATAATCGTGATTATATCTAGTGGCATCGGTTGTTAAATTACCGTCCCACATTAACATTTCATTACTTTCTAAAGCAATACTATCATTAAATTGATTTCCAGCCCCATCAAATCCGGTAGGTGGAAGGTTATCGTGTGCTAAAGCACCAGACCAGGCTTGTGTTTTCCATCTTTTGGTAGTATGTAATGTATTGTTTTTAGAGTTTACGTCATTAATTATTCTAGCCTGTTTTACTACAGTTGTTTTACCATTTAAATTATAAGCCTCTATTGTAAAATCAACCAAATCACCTAATGCACTAACATTTCTTATTGTAGAACCAGAAGTAAAAGCATTATATGCTATAGAATTACCACTATTTTCTGTACTACTTATACCGTATGTAGCATTATTACCCTTAACTTCAAAAGCATCTGTAATACTACTATATATTTGAGCTTGTAAATAATCACCTCTATAATAACCGCTTGCTGAACTAGCCAAATTAGCAATATTAAATTGTATATCCATTGTTGCACCAGTATTTAAACTAGCAATACCACATATAAATGTTACAGCCGCATTTTGACTAACGCCAATCCATCTTGTATTACCATTATTATTAGATAACGTTGGATTGCTATTTAATGTATCTGTAGCATATGGATAACTACATACTTTTTGAGTATTATTAGTTATATATGGAACATCAGCAGTTACTTTCATAGTTCCGAATGGAGTATTCGATGGTATTTTAAATTGAGTATTTGTAAAACTACCTGATAACCAATTACCTGATTTATTACTAGCTATATCTGAAGCACTAGAATATTTATCTTTCAAATTAACAGACAGTTTTATATCATTTCCATTATCACTTTGTATTTGATCAGTAACTCTATTTGTTATAGATGTAAATGTAACTGTGCTTGTAGAAACAACATTTGAATTAGTGTCATTAATAATTTCAGCTTTAAAAGTATATGGAGTTGCTAATGTTGGTGTGGCATTTAATGTATCATTACAATGAATATCAGTTATATTCCATAATGATAAATAATTTCCATTATCAAAATTAGTTTGTCTTAATAACTGTCTATTATCTACACTATATTGAGTCCAAGTTTGAGTTCCAGAATTATAGGAAGAATAAATTCCATCCGTAGAAGCACCACCACCATTACCTGAATACATATCAATAATATCAAATTGTTCAGAAGAACTTATGGCATCCGGTGTTAAATCTTCATTGTCTAATCGTAATATACTAGGTTTTGATGGTGCTGTTGTATAATAATCTGTTTCTACCCAATTACCATATTCAGCCAAAGCACCAGCATCATTACCAGCTTTAACTCTAAATTTATATTTTGAACTAAATTTAACACCATCAGCTAATGATTTTGTTAAAGTGCTAGCTGACTGTGGTCCTACTGTAACTGTATCACCACCAGCAGCAGCACCATTCAAAGTAGCTGTAGTTTCATATTGAATATAATATTTATCTACATCTCCTGAATTGGCAACTGGTTCATTCCATTGAATACTTATTTGTGGATTATTGCTTATTAAATAGTTAGTTGTGCTACCAGAACCATTTGTATTAATTGGTATAACAATAGTAATAGTATTAATCAATTCTGGTGGAACAGCAGTAGTTAATGTTAATGCCGATTGAGATGTTTCATTTAATGTAGGATGATAATTTTCAAATGATATTTTTAATGTATATGTTTCGGTATCTGTTAATGTTGATAAATTATAAAAAGTATATACACCTCCAGCGAAACTATTTGTATTTGCTTGTTTACTAAATCTAATAGTATGTAAAGCTTCAAAATTATTTATATGAGACGAAGTTAAAGATTGATTAACTATTTGATTATTATTAGAATCTTGTGTTAATAAAACATTTAATTTTACTATCATAGGTAGTTTATCGGGTGTAAATCCTACAGCATATCTAATAACAGGCTGTATAACAGCATCAAAATGAACTGCCGTTTTAGCTGTGGAGTTAATATTAATTGCTTTTGGTGGTCCAACCAGATCCATTAAATCAAATTTAGGTTTTCCTACTTCTGGATTGTTTAAGGTAATTGAATTTTGAGCATTTACTGCCGTTGCATTTATAGTTGTTGCAGTAACATCATTAAAATTAATAGCACTATTACCTGTAAATTCAATTGTTTCTGCTGTAATTTTACCAGATACTTTCATTTTATTAGCAGATATATCTTTAAACGAAGCAGTAACTGGTGCATCAGATATCGTAATAGCACCTGTATTACCCGATGTATTTGGATCATAATAATATATATTATTTGGAGCTGATTCATCTACTACTATTTGTAATTGATCTCCTGCTGCTGGTGTAGCTTGTCCAGGATTTCCTGTTACTGTAACACCAGTAACATAATCTGTGCTTACATAAGTATTATAATTTAATAAATTTTCCCCTCCCATATATCCGTGATGATAACAATATACACTTACTACTCCAAAATCACCGTTTACGGTAACTGTAACATCTCCGTGATAAAAATCATATTCGCCATCTGCTGTAGTACCTGATAGAGATTTTGATGTTTTATTATTAGCATCACCAGTATAAGATATTTTATCTGTTTTCCCAATATTTAATATAGCTATAGGATGTGCTGAAGGAACGTTTTTAAAAGTATATGTACCATTTTTTAAGGACCATCCTGTTTCATAAGTATTACTATCATTAAATGTATATGAATTTACACCATTATGATCTACTAATTTAACTATTGACTGTGTTGTAATTTCAGGATGACCAGTATATGCTAATGTATGAGTTCCATTAGACACTGTAGATAATTTTAAAGGATGATTTGCCATACTCGAATCATCTAAATCAAATATATATGTATTTCCTCTTACAAATGATAATGATGGTCTTTGTTCTCCATCTATATAAAATGAATTAGATTGAATTGTTACTACCTGCGTAGTTGTAGTAGGAGGAACACCTGTTGCCGAAACAGTTTCAGTGGTTACCGTTTTTGTAGATAAAGAATTTGATGATATAGAACCACTTGCTGTAACATTTGCTACTGTTAAATCATTAGTTAAATCAACTGATTTTGCCTTAATTGAACTTTTATCCGCTATTGTTACCGCTCCATCAGTCGCTATACTACCATCATCTGTTGTTTCACCAAATATAAAACTATTTTCAGTTTCATCCCAACCCATAAATTGATTATTAGCGTGTCGTTGTATTATTATACCACTAGACGCATTCGCATTTTGAGCAGAACCCAAACCTTTATTCATAATCAAAACATTATCAGATATATCTAAATTAGTGGTATTTATTGTAGTTGTTTGACCTTTGACTGTGAAATCACCTCTTACAATTAAATTACCGTCTACATCTAATTTTGTAGTTGGATTTGATGTTCCTATACCTACATTTCCTGTTTTAGATACTATTCTCATCGTTTCTACTCTTGGAAATGTTCCTAGTTGTGTTTCAGTAAAATTTCTTGTAGTATTGGTATCTATTGCTGAACCATAACCAAATATTATATCAGACGGAGGAGGATTAGATATATCTATTTGACCACCCATATTTGCTGTTGAACCATCTGAATAATAATATAATGTAGTTGGTGCATCCAATGCTACTGCTATAATCAATGACGCAGAAGTATTTCCAGCTGCTCCTATTTTTGTTACACCTGTTAAATATTCTGTTCCAGGTGTTGCATTATGTTTACCGTCGCTTGTAGTGCTTAATCTAATAGGATGTGTTTGATTTGTTGAATCTTCTTGATTTAATATGTAAGTATTTCCTCTTACAAATGATAAAGTAGCTTGTGATGTTCCATCTACAACAAATTTGTTATTACTTACTGTAATTGTATGTGTTATGGTTTCTCCTGTTGCTCCTCCTGTATTTTCTACATCACTAACTATTTTTATTGATTCATTCGATTGAACACCTAAATTACCACCACAATGAATTAACTGACTCTGTTTTTGATCATCATCGGGACCTAAATATATATTTCCATTAACGTGTAATTTTTGTTGAGGTGTATTTAATCCTATTCCCAAATTTCCATTCGTAATTAGTCTCATTTTTTCACTTCCATCAGTTATAAATGATAAATAATCATCATCTGTTCCGGGTGCATCTATTCTGGTATCTCCATCAACATCCATTGTAGCTTTCAATCCTACCCAACTAACACCTGTATAACCTTCAAATTGTGTTAATTCTGAATTAAATCTTAATGCTCCCATATTATTTGTTCTTTGATTATTATTACCTATTGGTATGATTACTGAATTAGTAGTATCTAATTTTACTATACTGCCTCCATTTTCTGTTCCTGGATTTGTTGTAGAATCTTCTGTTTTACCTCCTATTGTTATTGTTTTACTAGTTACATCAGCAAATATGGTTTTATCTTCATCTACTCCTGCTAATATATTTGTATTTACTTGTAAATCACCACCAGTAATAACTTTTGAGGTAGCTCCTCCTACTGTTATATCATTATTTACTGATGTAAATATATTTTTTGCTACATCAGTTGATGATAAAATATTTTTAGATATTTTTAAATCACCTGATGCTTTAGTTACACTATTAACACCTCCTAATGATATTTCTGCGTTTACATTTGAAAATATAGTTTTTGCTATATCAGCTGTATCACTATATATATCTTTTGTTACTCTCAAATCACCACCAGTAATAACTTTCGATGTTGCTCCTCCTACTGTAATATTATTAGTAGCTACATCAGCAAATATAGTTTTATCTTCATCCACACCTGCTAATATATTAGTATTTACTTGTAAATCACCACCCATAATAATTTTGGATGTTGCTCCTCCTACTGTTATATCATTATTAACTGATGTAAATATTTCTTTATTTTCATCATCTGGTGCTGTAATATTACCACTTACATCCAATGTTCCTTGAATTATTGTAGTGCTTTTATTACCACCTATAGTTATATTATTAGTTGCTACATCACCAAATATAGTTTTATTTTCATCTACGCCTGCTAATATATTGGTATTTACTTGTAAATCACCACCAGTAATAACTTTGGAGGAAGCTCCACCTATAGTTATATTATTAGTTGCTACATCATCAAATATAGTTTTATCTTCATCTACTCCTGCTAATATGTTGGTATTTACTTGTAAATCACCACCCATAATAATTTTGGATGTTGCTCCTCCTACTGTTATATCATTATTAACCGATGTGAATATTTCTTTATTTTCATCATCTGGTGCTGTAATATTACCACTTACATCCAATGTTCCTTTAATAATGGTGCTGCTTTTATTACCACCAATAGTAATATTATTAGTAGCGACATCACCAAATATAGTTTTATTTTCATCTACTCCTGCTAATATATCGGTATTTACTTGTAAATCACCTCCCATTATAACAGTTGAGGTTGCTCCTCCTACTGTTATATTTTTACTTGTTACATCAGCAAATATGGTTTTATCTTCATCAACTCCTGCTAATATATTAGTATTAACTTGTAAATCACCACCAGTAATTACAGTTGATGATGCACCTCCAATAGTGACAGATTTGTCTAGAGCATCAGTAAATAGTTGTTTATCAATGTTACCTCCTATAATGTTATTATCAACCATAATATTACCACCAATATGTAATTGTTCTGTTGGATCTATTACACCAATACCTACATATCTATCGCTATATGTTTCGTTATTTGAATTATTTTTCCACATAGAAACAACCATTTCTTCACTATAATCGTCAACATTATCTCTAAAAATAGTTTCAGCCGTTGCTACATCATATATACCACCCCAACCTTTTCCTCTTACATAATTAACATAATCATCTATAGTTACTTGATTAAGATTGGTTTTTGCTGGAACAAATGAATTTAATACATCACTTTGAATAGTGGCAGTATCTGTTCCTGCTCCGTGATTTGCCCTATATGCTGTTACAATAGAAGCAGGTAATTCATCTATTTTTCTTTTTCGTAGTTTCATTTCTCCATCTGAACTAACTCCTATTTTATGTTTATCGCCTACCCATATAGAATTATTACCAACAAATAATTCTTTAATTTTTTTTGCTGGTGTTCCTAATGATATGGTATTTGTATTTTCAGGGATAATATCATTTTTCAATGTTATATAAGAATTCTCATTAGCAGCCATACTATTGATTTTAATGTCTTCTGCTTTTAATGCTCCATTTTTGATATGAACCAAACTATCAGCATCTGGTGTTATAGTTCCTATTCCCATTTTACCGTCTGATTTTATTATAGCTCTATTAGTTCCAGCAGTAACAAATAATAAACGGTCTTCGTCTGCCGTAGGTGATGATTCAGCACTAATAAAAGTATCTTTATCGACATCCATAACACCACCCAAATTTACCCACGATGTGCCATCATAACCTTCAAATACTACATTATCACTATTATATCTCAATGCACCTAACGCTGATGTTCTTTGACTGTTTTTACCTACTGGTAAAATAATAGAATTTGTAGTATCAAATTTGATAATACTTCCGTCACTCGTTTGATTTTGTGGAACTAATTTTTTTCCACCTATACTTATAGTTTGACTTACAATGTCGCCAAAAATAGTTTTATTTTCATCTGAACCAGATTTAATATTATTATTAACTTGTAGATGATTACCTATTATTACTGAATTAGTTGCACCACCTTGACCTTGAGCATCTGGTTGTTCTGAACTACCTATTTGAATATTATATGATTTTAAATTAGTAAATATTTCTTTACCTGAATTATTATCCTTTGCTGTTATATGACCATTAGGTTGTAATGTACCAGCAACAACAACAGTAGATGTAGAACCACCCATTGTAATATTATTATTACCAACATTTGCAAAAATTTCTTTATCTTCTTCAGCATCAGCTGTAATATGTTCGTGAATAATAGCATTTCTTTTTACAATAATATCTCTGGTTGATTCCAAATCATTTCCTGCTACTACTTTTCCTAGCTGTCCTCCTATTGTAATATTTTTATTTAATACATCAGTAAATATTTCTTTTGCTGTATTTTGAGCAGCAGGTGCTATTATTTTATTTACTACACTCAAATCATTAGCTATTTTTATAGTGCTATTAGTAGAACTTCCTAATGTTACTTCACCTGTTGTTGTTCCAAATATAGATTTATTTTCAGTTGTAACATCGGCTACTATATTCTCATTAATTTGTAAATCGCCTTTCATTACTATTGAACCACCCTGATTACCTATATTTATTTTACCAGTAGTTGATACATATATATTTTTATCTTCAGTTGTGTCATCACTTACTATATCATTATTAACTTGTAAATCATTGTTAATAACTGTTTTCGATTTAACACCTCCTATAGTAATTGTTTTTTGTGTTGTTTGACCTACTAATGGATATATTTCTTTATTCTTATCTGTAACAGATAATATTTGTTCTTTTACTCTAATATTATTTCCAATTACTACGTGCCCACCATTACTTCCTATTACAATATTTTCATCTGTATTTGTATATATTTCTTTAACTACTGATGTGTCCGGTGCATCTATCTTATCAGTAACTTCAAGAGTACCACCCATTAACATTGTACTATTGGCACCACCCATTGTTATTTTACCAGAATAATCGGTTTGGTTATCTGCTTGTTTAACAAATAATTTTTTACCACTATTATTAGTAGTTTTAATATCTTCTTTTATTTGTAAAAATCCTTGAACAAATGTAGTGCTATCACCTGAACCTATTTTTATAGTATTATCTATTCCTGTAAATATTTCTTTATCAACACCATCATCTACTGATTCTATTTTGTCTTTAATTTTTAAATTTCCACCTACTACTACATTAGATGTAGCTCCCCCTATATTTATATCTTCTGTAACATCCACATATATATTTTTATCTTCATCAACATATGATGTTATATCCTCTTTTACTTTTAAATTATTACCTATTTTTACGGTAGATTGACTACTTCCTATTTCTATATTAACACTTTGAGAATTAAGAAAAATACCTTTATCTTCATCCGCGTCCGTAGCTGTAATATTACCACTAACATCTAATGTTCCCTGAATTCTAGTTGTACTTTTGTTTCCACCAATGATTACCTTATTTAAAGCAATATCTCCCCATAGTGTTTTATCTTTATCTACGTGACTTAATATATTTTCAAATATTTTTACATTACCACTTGTATCTATATTTCCATTATTAACATCAAACTTAATTTGTTCTTGTATTGGATGTTCATATGTATTATCATTATTTAATGGGTCATTTGGAGTAACATCTGCTAGTTTACCTATGTGAATATTATTTTGATTAATAATCATAACCTTCTTTGCTTTTGAAAAATTTAATCCTTGTCCTACATAAAATGCTATAGTATCTTCGTCTTTATCTTTATCTGATGCTACTTTAATATATGTATCTCTATCGTCATCAACTAAATTTGTTAATGAACGCCATACTTTTCCATCCCAACCTTCAAATTGATCGTATTGTGTGTTATATCTGGTATAACCTCTAGTTTGCCAATTTGGTAATCCTGTACCACTAGTTGCTGGTCTTTGAGCATTAGTTCCTACTGGTATTCTTATTGCGTCACTAGAACTAATATCAACAATTACACGTGGATTATATTCACTAGTAGTATTAACCTTTGTTCCAAATCCAAAATTACCATCTTGTCTTAATACCATTTGTTTTTTTGTATTTGAATATAAAAATAAATTATTACCAACTACACTTGCACCTACTATAACATTACCACTTGCATCTGTTTTTGCACCACCAGGTGTTAATGCATCCCAAACCCAATCTCCATCTTTCATAGTAAATCCCTCAAAACGTTTTTGAGTCGTATTATATCTCATCATACCCTTGTGATCAGCATTACTTGCTATTCCTAGACCTTGGTCATTCGTTCCACAAGGAATTTTCATAGCATCTGTTCCATTAATTTCTAATGTAATATTTGGTGTAGATGTTTTTATTCCTATGTTTCCATTATTTAATATTATCATTCTTTCATTTCCCGCTGTTACAAATTTCAGTTGGTCATTATCAGTTTGATGGTCGTCTTCGGCACTTATATATGTATCTTGATCTATATCTATTACTCCACCTAATAATCGCCACGCTGCTGGTGTAGGTGGTGTTGTTGCGTTCACTTTTACACAAGCTTCAAAATTCTTTAATGTTGTATTATATCTTATTGCACCTAATTCATCATATATTCTTTCCGCGGATGTTCCTTTAGGTAATATAGTAGCATTTGTTGAATCAAATTTAACTTTACTTTGACCACTACCTATGGTTATAAAATGGTCTAATATATCCGTCCATATTGTTTTGTCTTCTAATTCTTTTGTTGTTATATTTCCTCCTATTTTTACATCTACATCTGTTTCCAAATTATCAATCATTAATTTACTTTTTGTTCCCATTGTTACTGCTTCACCCGTTCCATCATATGTTGTAGATGCCATTATAAATGCTTCTAATGACTCATCCCAACCTATAAATTTATTATCTGTAGACCTTAATATAGTAAAACCAGATGAAAAATTAGCATTTGCGTTCTGACCAATACCTTTATTTAATAATATTACATTATCTGATATATCCATATTTGTTGTATGAATACGTGTAGTAGCTCCTTTTACTGTCAGGTTTCCTTGTAACACAATATCATTTGCCACTTGTAAATCTTTTCCTAACCATACTGTACTCTGATTACCACCCATATATATATTTTTTGTAACTACATCAGTCCATATTTGCTTATCTTCATCTTCATTTCCTTCTTCACTTAATATATTTGTATTTACTCTCAAATCTCCACCAACTATTACGGTTGAACCAGAACCCCCTATTTTAATTCTATTTGTTGATACATCTGTAAAAATATTTTTATCTTCATCCACTCCTGCTATAATATTACCACTTACTTCTAATGTTCCTCCTATATATGTTTTACTATTATGACCACCTATACTAATCTTACTTGTTAATAAATCTGTAAATATATTTTTATCTTCATCGGCATCTGAAAATAAATGTCTTCCCAAAAACATATCACCATATTTATTTACGCTTAATATATTACCATTTATCTCTTCTGAACCTAATGCTAATCTCGTATCACCACTTACATTGGCTTTATATCCCAATGCTATTCCGTGATTTACTTGATCAATTGTATTTAATTTTCCTATTGCTACACTAGCTGTTGATGATCTTTTAATTGTATTTTCTTCTCCTATTGCTGCTGATATTAGTGAATTTGATATATCATTTTTATAACCTATCGCTACACTATTATTCGCTAATTCTAATTTATTTTCTAATCCACTTGCTAATACATTATATGAACCACTTATATCTTGTGATTTACCATATACTGCTGAATTACCAACTTTTACTAATTTATTACTAATTCCTTCTATTATATTATTACTTGAGTCATTTACTATTTGTGATAAACCACTTACCATATTATTATTACCATTTGATATTATATTACTTTTGCCAAATATTACACTGTCTGTTGCTGATGATACATTATTATTGGCACCTGTTATCAAATTATTTGTTCCACCTGTATTTTGATTGGTATTTCCTGATATAATATTATTATTACCGTTTGATTCTTGATTGCTTTTACCAAATACTACACTATTCTTTGTCGAATTAGTTACTGTATTTAATTCACCAATTACTCCTGATTTTTCACTATCTGTTAATGTATTTGATAAACCAACTACTACTGATTCTATATCATTTGTTAAACTATTTTTCTTACCTGATACCAAAATATTTGTTGAATTTTTAACTATTTCTTCATTTCCTAATATAGTATTATTATTTCCATTATTTTCATAATTTTGTTTTCCAGATATTAATGTATTACTAGTATTTCCGCTAACATCATTTAATTCTCCCAATGTCAACGAATTAGAAACATTTTCTAATTTATTATTATTTCCAAATGATACTCCATTTGTAACTGATTTCGCTGTATGATTTTCACCTCCTATCAAAGAACCTTTTGAATCTTTTGTAGTATTTAATTTACCATACGTTACATTATATTGATTGTTATTATTGTTATTTGACAATCCTACTACTAATGATTGTGTTGTATTACCACTTACATCATTACTTTCACCTAATATAGTTGTTGTTAATGTATCTTTAACTACATTAGATTTTCCACTTAATAAAGTCTGTTTATTATTAAAATTTTTATTTGATTGTCCTATAGTCATAGAATATTGAGTATTACCACTTACATCATTATATGAACCTATTATTGATGACTCTTTCATATTTTCTACTAAATTTTGTTTTCCTGATATCAAAGAATCGTCTGTTGTTTTAACTGTATTTAAATTACCTCCTACTAATATATTTTCGTTTGTATCAGTATCTTGTTGTGTTCCTATTAATAATGAATTCTTATTTGTTTTTGATATATTATTTAATCCAGAAACAATAGTATCGCTATTATTTGTTACTGTTGTATGATTACTACCTGTAACAATAACTTGAGAATTATTTGATATTATATTAGAATTACCTACTAATAATGAATTTACATTAGAATTACCCTGATTCGAAGTTCCTATTATTCCTGATTCAGTATTAGATGTATTAACATTATTTTTTCCTGAAACTATAGTATTTGTATTTGTAATACCTATATTCGACATTCCAAAAGTAGCATTATTTATTCCGGTTTTTTCTTTATTTAAATTACCTATTACTAATGAATTAACTGTATTTACACTAACATCCAAAGATGTTCCAGATACTACACTAGTTGTAATATTTTTTGTAGTATTACTTTTTCCTATTGTAATTCCATTAACGGTAGATACACTTATATTACTGTCTCCTAATATTATACTTTGAGAATCTGTAGATAATACATTATTCATTCCGTTTACTAGAACATTTGATACATCTGTCAAATTATTATTAAATCCAAACACAGTATTACTATTACCACCTGAATCTATATTTGCTCTACCTCCTATCAATGAATTTCTTGTTGCGTCCTTTAAAGTTGATTTTATAACCTGATGTCCAGAACCATATACTAATACTCTTTTACTATCAGATACAATACTATCTTTACCTATTATTAAACTATTTTCCAAATTTGTTAGTTGATTGTTATGACCACCTACTATTCCTCCACTTACATCAGTCAATCTATTAAATACCCCTGATGTCATATTATTCGATGAATCATTTATTTCATTTAATCCACCAGATGTTATATTATTACCACTTTTATTTTCTTCTTTATTATTCTTACCAACTATTAAGGAATTGACTGTTAATCCACTTGCTTTATTTGTATCACCAAAAACAGCACATCTAGATATATCATCTATATCGTGAGCATTACCTATTATAATACTATCTTCACAATTATCTACATTAATATTTTTTCCTAATATTTCATTTCTATTTGAACTTACCACTACATTCGTGTCTCCTGATACTATTGAATCTGTTAATGCTGACATATTATTGTTTTTACCACTTGCTATGGTATTATTACTAGATTGTAATGTATTATCTTTTCCTCCTATTAATGTATTGGTTACACTAATTATTGAATTATTATCACCTATTATATGACCATTAATTAAACTAACAGCACTATTAGATACTCCTCCTATAAATGATTTTAATGATGCAGTTGATTCATTTGTCTCTCCTGATATTATAGAATTTTCAGTATTTTGAATAGTATGATTTATACCTGACAATAATACTTGTTTATTATTTACTAATGATTTTTGATTTTTTCCAAATATTGCATTATTTGTTCCAGTTGTTTCAATATTATCTGAACCTGCCATTATTGTTCCTGTTGTATTATTACTTAAATCATTATTATTTCCAAATATAGCATTATATGTTGAATTTTTAACTATATGATCCTTGCCTACTATTATTGTATCTGTTTCTGAATCTACTGTTATATTATGACCTAATATAGATGAACCATTACTACTAGTAATTGTATTATTTTCACCTGATACTATTGTTGTTAATGATTCTGTTATATTATGATCATTTCCTACATAAATTGAAGATATATTATCTGCCATTGTTTTATTCGTATTGTATACCTTATTACCTTTTCCCATAACTAATGTATTTGTTACATTATTACTTACATCGTTATTCAAACCTGATACTATTGAACCTTTTGTTGATTTGGTACTATTTGATACACCAGACACGATAGATTCTTGTGTTGTTACAACATTATTTGTTTTTCCCGATATAATACTATTGTGTGTATTTGATACTGTATTTTTTGAACCATCTAATAGTATATTTTCACTATTTAATATAGATTGTTCTCTTCCAAATATTGCATTGTTATTACCAGTATTTTCTACATTTAATAATCCAGATACTAATGATTGACTACTATTAGATACATTATTTGACAACCCACTAACTAATACATTGTTATTATTAGTTGCTGTTAGTAAATTTCCTGATATTAGCGACTGATTATTTGTTTGTGTGTTATTTGACAAACCATTTAATATAGAATTTTTATTATTTGTAACCGTTGTATTATTTTTTCCTGTTAGCATTATATTTTCATTGTTTGATGATATATTGCTTTCACCAAACATTATACTATTTTTATTACTACCACTTGTATTAGATTTACCCGCAATTAATGAGTTTGTTGTATTAATATTTAAAATATTATTACTACCAAATACTGAACTGTTGCTTGAATCTTTCAATTCATTAAATTGACCGCTAACAATTGAGTTATTATTATTACTTATATCGTGATTATCACCAAATATTGCATTTTTCTCACTATAATATTCTTTATTTTTAAATCCAATTAATATTCCATTCTTTGAATTTTTTAAATCATTTTGTTCGCCTGATATTATATTTCCATCTGTATTATTTACTTTATTTAATTGACCCAAAACGTAACTTCTAGTTGAATTACCACTTACATCATTATTATTTCCTATCACACTTAAATTTGAAACATTTCTTATATCATTACTAGATCCTATTGTAATACTTGTGCTATTACTTACATTTGTATTTAAACTACCGTATGTAATAGAATTAATATTGGTATTTACTGTATTATTACTACCTCCTATAAAACTATTATTGTTATTTACACTATTATTATCTTCACCAGTAACAAATGTTTGAGTGCTATTATTTTCTTTATTATTTTTACCATTAATTAATGAATTTGTAGAAAATTGTATTTGATTATTACCTTCTCCTAATACTGTAGTTTGATGTGTTCTAGATACTACATTTGATTTACCATTTATTAATGTATTGGTATTTTGAGAAACGTTATTCAAATTACCCATTGTTACTGTATTTACATCATTCGAAGATTGATTTGAATTACCTACCGTAACTCCATTAGTAGATGATGTTATTGTATGATTTTGACCGGATGATAGTGAAGTCAATGTCTCTTTTATAGTATGATCATTTCCGGCATAAATTGATGATACATTATCAGTCATTGCGTGATTGGTATTATAGACTTTATTACCTTTTCCCATAACCAATGTATTTGTTATATTATTACTTACATCATTACTCAAACCTGATACTAGAGACCCTTTTATTGACTTCGTACTATTTGATATACCAGATACTATAGATTCGTGAGTTGTTGTAACGTTATTTAAGTGACCTGATGTAATGGTATTATATGTATTTGATACAGTATTTTTTGAACCATCCAATAGTATATTTTCACTACTCGATACTGATTGTTCTCTTCCAAATATTGCATTATTTTGACCATTATTTTCCATATTTTTAAATCCAGATACTATTGATTGAATTGTATTACCACTTACATCATTCTGTAATCCACTAACCAAAACTGATGTATTATTTTTTACTATATTTGAATCTCCTAATACAGTTACTGTATTGTTTCCAGTAAGATTGTTACTTTTACCTTTTACATTACTATAATTAGATAGTTGAACTGTATTAGATTTTCCGCCAATTATAGTATTGATATTTTGCGACGTATTATTAGAATCACCTATTATCATACTAGCATTACCAGCAGAATCATTATTGTTTTTACCACTTATTAAACTATTAGTGGTTTGATTTGCATTATTATCTTCACCTTGTATTAATGATTTATGAGAATTATTAGTAATATTATTTAATCCAATAATTAATCCTTCTTGTGTGCTTGTATCATTATTATTTTTCCCTATAATACCTGTTGCTATACTTCCTAACATTTTATTAGTTTGACCTATCATTACTGATCTAAATCCATTTTCACTATCATTACCTTCGCCTACTATTAAACTATCATCTGTTTCATATGCCATATTATTAGAACCTATTCCAAATGAAACCATACAAGAACTCAAATCATTATTTATTCCAAATGCATATGTTTCTTTATTATTTTTTAAAATATTTCCTTTACCTGCTATTATACTATTATCATTATTTTGGACTGTATTATTTGTTCCCAATACAAATGAACCTGATGCATCGTTAATTTGATTACTTTCTCCTGTTATTAATGAATTCTTTGAATCAATTGTATAATTAGAATTTCCTAATGTTGTAACGGTATTTCCAGAATAATCTCTATTATTTTTTCCAACTATCATAGAATTTACTGTATTATTACTTGCATCGTTACTAGTTCCAAATACAGTAGTTTCAAATACATCTTTTGTTACATTATCTTTTCCAGAAATATTACTATTATGTGTAGTTTTAATATTATTATTACTACCAAATATTGAGGAATTGGTTGAATTATTAACTATATTTGTATTACCACTTATAATAGAGCTATCTGTGGTATTAGTTGATAAACTATTACCAAATAAAGCATTATTATTTCCACCTGATATAATATTACTATTTCCTACAGCTATATTATTTTTGCTGTTAGTGTTAGATTGATTACTTAATCCCATCAATATTGTTCCTGATGAGTCTTGAACTGTATTATTTTTACCCTGAATTAATGAATAATCTGAACGTAAAATACTATTGTCTAGACCTATTACTCCACTTGTATTCACATTAGTTATTATGTTATTTTTACCGCTACTAATAGAATTATTTACATTGGTAGATTGATTTGATTCTCCAAAATGTGCATTATAATTACCATTTGTTACTGTATTTGATTTACCACTAATTATTGTATTATCAGTATTTGTTTGAACCGTATTTAATTCACCATTTATTAATGTATTGGTTGTATTTGATACATTATTACTAGTTCCTGTTATAATCGATTCAGTTGTTGTTGAACCTATATTTGATTTACCAAATATTAGTGAATTTGTTAATGCCGTAGAATTATTATCCTGTCCTCCTAATATACTATTATTTGTAATATTTGCGGTTTGATTATTTCCAAAAAACGCATTATAATTACCATTTGTATCTATTTGCGATGTTCCCGACAATATTGAACCTATAGTATTACTAATAGCACTATTATTATGACCAAATACAGAACAAGCACTACTATCTTTTATTATATTAGCTCCTCCGGCATTAAATATTAATTGAGAATTACTAATATCATTATTATAACCAAATGAAGCATTCCATTTTCCTCCTGCTAATATATTTTTATGACCAGCTGTAAAACTATTTTGGGCTAAAATGAAATTTTCTTGACCAAAAGCTGCTGAATTTTCTGGATTATATATTGGGTCAGCTGATATATGCCCCAAAGTTGAGTCTCTTCCTGCTATAAATCCACCTGAACAATCGAATATTTTATTATTTATACCAAATGCGGTATTTGATGATGATGATAAAGAATTATGTATTATGTGCCCTCTACCGAATGCAGTTGACCTTGTTCCATCTATTATTTTATGATCAGTTCCCATACAAAAATGATAACCATCTGGTTCAGCTGTTCCTATAACAGTATGATTTGAACCCATAGCAAAGTCAAATCTTGATTTTAATTCTATTGTTTGACCTATTCCTACATCATTTCTTGATATATCTACTGTATCATTGCCTGCTTTTATAAATGGCTTATTTAAATAATTTAAATCCAATAATGCTTTACATTCGTGTGTACCTACTGCTAAATTATGCTGTGCAACTATTATACCATCACCTGATGCATCAAAAATTGTAGTTTTTGAATAAACAGGTATTTTCATAAACTGTTGATCACTTACACATACTCTTCCTTCTACTTGAAATTCTGCTTCAAATAAATCCTGATCATATAAATTTCTAATAATACCGACTGGTATATTATTCAAATATACTGTAGTATTTCCATCTTCATCTACTCCACTCAACCAATCTCCTGTTTTTGCTACATCTGATTCAACAGATATGATAAAATCTTTATTTTCATCATCAGTATATATTAATCTACTACCATTATATCTTATTGAACCTGGTGGTTTATATGACCTAACTGTATCTACTCTATTTAAAATTATAAAATTACTTGTTCTTATATTTCCAGATACATCCAACATAGCTACATTATATGGTTCCAATGCTGTCGATTCATCTGGATCATGGCCTACTAATAATTTACCATCATCTCTTAAAAGCATCTTAATATTAGCACCTGACATATCCATTGTATTATTATTATCTTTATTAACTACAAATTTTATACCTGTAAACAATCTTGTATCATTTAAATTATTTTGTTTATACCTTTCATAAAATCCAATACCCGTTGCTTCACTTCCATCTGATTTCTCACATATTGCAAAATTACCATTATTAGCATATGCTAATCTTCTTGAAGCCGACGTATCACCAAATGATAATCGTGACATTGGTGTTGCTGTTCCAATTCCAACATAGGATGTACTACCATCATTGTCATGATATAATTCTAGATTAGGACCTCGTTGCCAAAAATTTGATTTTTCAAATAAGACACTGGTTGCTTTCACGTTTCTATTTCTTCTCGCTCCAGAATGCTGTTTCCACTGACTAGACATCTTATATATATGATTATTATTAAATATTTTATTTTCGGCAATTATTATTTTTATTCACATACACTATTTCCGTAATAAATTTGTAAGTATTTATTTTATTTACATCTTTGTATTAAAAATATCTAAATATTTATTTTATTTAGATAAGACATATGGGGTATAATATAGAATTATCGATTCCGTTCAAATATTTTAATAATTTTACAAATATTAAAACCAGTATAATGGAACAATCCAAAAAAAATAATTGTGAACTTTTTTTTGAAGATTTCTCTACCACATCTAAAAAAAAATATTGTGTTTTATCTTTCACTTTTCCTACCGAAATTGATACTATTAATTTCTTAAAAGTTATCCAAGAAATTAAAAAAATAAAAATAGAATCTATTAGCACTAATGATTTAGTTTGTAAATTAATTTATGCTTCTAAACAATATATCAATATTATGGATAAAGATAAAGCTAAAGAATTTTTATTTAATAAAAAAAATGGTAATCTATATCATATCGCCCCTAACATATTCAAAATTTTAAAATAATTATTTTTTCTTCTTCTTCTTCTTCTTTGATTTACCTCTTTTTTTATTCGTTTTTCTTTTATTTCTTCTTCTTCTTCTTTTCATTAACCTTTTAATTGTTTTTTTTAATGATAATCTATGTTTTATTGGTTTTGTTAGTAACCTTTTCAAATCATTATTATCTAATTCTTGAAATGTTATTTCATCAAAATTTCTATCCATTATTCTTAACTTTTTACCATCATAATGTCTTTTACTTTCTAAATCTTGTTGTAATTTACCGTCTACATAAACCACCTTATTTGCATAACTTTTCATATAAATATCGTTATTCATTTATATAATAATATATTTTATTATTACATATGGATTTTATATTACCAGAACCTAAAATTATTAACAAAAAGGTAAAAGATATTAAATTAAAAAATAATAAATTCAATGATAAAAATGTTAAATATTTAGATGACCTTTATGATTCAAAATTTATTAATGAATATTTTTCAAAAAAACAACTAAAAAAAGAGAACTAAAAATAAAGCACTATAAAAAAAGCTATCTCCAGTCTTCTTTTTTATTTTTTTTATTTGTTTTTTATTTTTTATAATTAAAGTTCAACTCGACAACACGGGCATTTATGTCCTTCTGCTGTAGTCTTTAACATACTACCCAAACAACTATTACATAGGCTATGGCCATTTTTACATACTATTTTTGGTCCTACTATTTTTTCAAAACATACAGGACAATCTTCTAGTTGAGTTAATGTTATGTTAGATTTTGGATTACTCATTTTCCCAATAACACTAGTTGCTACATCTAATTTAGCCTGTATAGTTGCTATTTCTTCATCCATAGACATACTACGTTCTACTGCCCGTTGTAGCATACTAATTTGAGAACAGTGTTGAACCGCTAGTTCCATTGCTCGTAGGCGTAGACCTGATTGGTTCTCACTATTGGGAAAATTATTCATTAAAGCATCAGCTATAATGACAATATTATCAGTTAACTGTTCAGAAGTCATATACGCATAACTAGGAGCTCCACCACTTCTCATAGCTTGGTGTATAAAATCCACTGAACTAGCCTCGTTTCGTCTCTCATGTTCACGTCTAGTTCTTTCACGACGTTCTTCAGCAGATGGAACCCTTACTCTTCGTCTCTGTTGTCTAGGTTGGCGTGTATTGCGAGATCTCACAGTAACATTACGTTGTGGACAAGTTCTCCTGTTATGACCACGGTTACCACAACAACTACAAGTAACAGTTCGATATGACGCGTTGGTTGCCATTATAATCTTAAAAGTAATAAAGCTTATTGATAGGTAAAGTATAGTATTTGATACTGTATTGATATTCTTTTTATATCTTAAGTTTTAAGATGTAAAAAAATTCAATTTTTTGTATTCTTTGAACAAAGTTTATCTAGAATTTTGATTATTATAATCTTCTTCAGTTATGGTAGTTATAAATATAGAATCTTCTTCTATATCTGCTTTATAAAATCCAGGTTGCACTTTAAATACATAAGCCATACTTTGATCTAACTTTAAATAATGTGGATTTCCATTATCAGCCATAGTATATGAGCGACCATAGCGTTGTAATATGAATTGTCTTGCTATGTTTTCACGCGCCTCTATGATAGTAAAATCATTGTAATTATTAGCATTAATTTCAAATTGAATCATCTTTGTTAATATACAATAATTAATTTAATATTATTTTATTTCAATTTTTAATACAAAGATTTACAAAGTTTATTTAAAATTGAAATTATTTTATTAATAATATTAAAGATATTACACACTATTAAAACATTACAATATGAATACACAACTAATAAACAATTTACGATTATTATCATCTTTTGATAAAAAAGATGGTAAACCATTTCAATCCAAAGCTTTTGATAAAAGTGCTGATAAAATAAGAGATTGTGGAATAGTTATTAAAACAGCAGATGATGTCATAGGCTTAAAATTGGGAAAAACTACTACAAAGTTTTGTTTGGAATACTTGGAAACAGGTAAAATGAATAAAATCGAAAAGGCCAAATCTAATCCAAAGTATCAATTCGTGGATATATATGGTGTTGGTCCAAAGAAAGCAGAAGAGCTTGTAACTAAACATCGTATTAAAAGTATGGAAGAGTTGAAGAAAAAACAAAACGATGTTTTAAATGATGTTCAAAAAATAGGATTGAAATACTATGATGATATATTGAAACGCATTCCTAGGAAAGAAATAGTTTTATATGAAAAGAAAATGCGTGCAATATTGTCTAGTATTAATTTTACGGAAGATATTAAGATGGAAATAGTAGGTTCATATCGTAGGGGACTAGATAATTCCGGTGATATTGATGTAATAATTACCTCAAATAATCCAAAATCAAAAGTATTTGAAGTGTTTTTGGATTTATTGGAATCTAATAAAATTATTAAGGAATTTCTATCAAAAGGTAGTAAAAAATCTTTAACAGTAGGAAAGTTGAGAGGAAAACCTGCTCGTAGAATTGATTTCCTATTTTGTCCTCAAGAAGAATATTCTTTTGCTACCTTATATTTTACTGGTTCTAAACATTTCAATACATTTATGAGAGCTAGAGCAAATGCCCTTAATCTCACATTAAATGAACACGGGCTGTACGAATATGTAAAACGAAAAAAAGGTAAAAAAATATCCGGAGATTTTGATAGCGAAGAAGCTATATGCAAATACCTAGGAGTTAAATATCTCTTACCTATTCACAGAGAAAATAAAAATAACTTTGAATTAATTTAACAAAGTAAATTAACTTTGAAATATATTATAAAAATTGAAACTTTTTTTTATGTATTTTTATAATTATAAAAATATGTTAACACGTTATAGAAAGAAAATGAATTTAGTATTAAATAACTACAAAAAATTAGGTAAATCTTATTTATCTAATTTAAATGAAAAACAACTAACTGATTTGCTTATGGAAGCTAATGTTGGTTATTATAATAATGATAAACCTGTTATGACAGATTATCAATATGACATTCTCAAGGATTATGTAGAAGATTATCATCCTGAAGCAGAAATTAATAATTATGTTCCACATACTACAATCACTGTTTCTAAAAATAAGGTTAAACTACCGTTTGAGATGTGGTCTCAAGATAAGGTGAAAAAACCTCATTTAGTTGATAAAAAATTAATGCCTATGAAAGATATCATTATTAGTGCAAAGCTAGATGGTATATCTTGTATGCTTACTAAAGAAAAAGGTAAAGAAATGACTGCATATACGCGAGGAAATGGTATATTTGGACAAGAAATATCAAAACAAATATTGGATTATTTTGAACTACCAAATTTAGAAAAGCATTATTACGGATGGAAAAGCTTTTCAAAAATGACTTTTAGAGGAGAATTATTAATTAAGAAAGACACTTTCAATAAAAAATATAGCAAAGATTTTGCTAATGCTAGAAATTTTGTTGCAGGCGTTATAAATGCAAAAACTATTGATGTTGAAAAATTAAAGGATATTGATTTGGTGTTTTATGAATGTATTGAACCAGAATTAACCCCATTTCAACAATTGGTTTTTATGGAAAAATTAGGACTTAAGGTTGTCAAATGCTTACGATTCGAACAATCTAAAACATCTTTAAAATTAAATTATGATGCTTTAAAGAAAAATTATTTGGATTGGCGTTATTCTTATAAATATGAAATTGATGGGTTGGTCGTTACAGAAAATGTAATTGTTCCTAGAACATCTAGTAATCCAAAACATTCGTGGGCATTCAAAATGATTTTAGATGAACAAATAGCTCAAAGTGTTGTGGAAGAACTATTATGGTCTCCTAGTAAAGATGGTTATTTGAAACCAAAAATTAGAATCAAACCTGTAACACTATGTGGTGCTAAAATCACATATGTTACTGTTCATAATGAACAATGGAGAAGAAAAAATGGCATTGATAAAGGTGCTATTATTGAAATCATCCGTAGTGGTGATGTTATTCCAAAAGTTCATAATGTAGTATCTATGGCTCCTAGTGTTAATGACCCTCCTAGTGAATATAAAGTTAAAATGGTAGGAGTAGATTATGTATTGATAAATCCTGAAGATAATATAGATGTTAAAATAAAAAGTATACACGCATTCTTCCTACAATTAGATGTTGCTGGTTTAGGTAGAGGAAATATTAAACGTATTATTGAAAAAGGTTACAATTCTATTGGTAAAATAATTAATATGTCATTCGATGACTTTATGACTATTGATGGTTTCAAAGAAAAAATGGCAAGTAAACTAGTAAATAACATTAAAAATGCTTTAACTAATGTTGAATTATCTGTACTTATGGCTGCTTCTAATATATTTGGTAGAGGATTAGGATTGAAAAAAATACAACTTGTATTAGACAATTATCCTGATATTCTGGAAAAAGATCATAAATCAGCTATGAATTGTATTACTTGTGTGCGCGGATTTTCAAATAAATCAGCTGAAAAGTTCGTTAATCATATGGAAACGTTTAAAAAGTGGGTAATTGATAATAATCTTACAAAAAGTATCAACCCTGTTAAAAAAGTTAAATATAATATGGGTCATCCATTATATGGTAAAAGTGTCGTATTAACTGGATTCAGGGATAAAAATGTATTAGAACAACTAAAAAATATAGGAGCTAATGTGGCAACTAGTGTAAATAGCAAAACTTTCTCACTTATTTATAAAGAAGGTAAAGAAGGTTCCAAATGGAATAAAGCTATTGAGTTAGGTATACCCTGTTATACATTGTCTGCTTTTAAAGAAAAATATCAACTTAAATAAAAGCACTAAAAAAAAAGAACTATTTAAATATTATAAAATTTTTTTATAATATTTATGCATTACCTACTACTAGTAAAACCATTATACTTTGATATAAATTACTGTTTCCTATACCCCAAATTTTTGTAAAGTTCAACCATTTTGTATCCAAACACGCACCTTTTGTTGGTTCTAATGTTTTACTTTTTTTAAATTTCCTTTTTTCTGCTATTCTTTCTGTGCATCCCACGTGAATAAATGACATCATTACAGATATACAAGCAAAAATAATATATCCTATATTTTTTTTCCATTTTTTTAATAATTTATATTTAAATACCAATATAAAAAAAATACCTAACAAAGCAGTCCAATCTCCTGCATGATCTAACATATCACCATAATCACTCACCATATCATATTTTCTAGCCATGTATCCATCCATACAATCAAACCAGTAATTTATATGCCAGAAAACAAAAAATAATAATAAATTTTTATTCCATAAAAAAATCAATGCTATCAAACTACTAATATTTGATAACCAGGTAATACCATTTGGTGTAAATCCTAATGTTTCTCTAAAAAACGGTGTAAATGGTTCAACAAGGTGTTCCATTATAAAGACATCATAAAATGACATATGTTCTTTTTTGGTTTTATGCATATTAATATATGATTAGAATTAAATTTTACTATGAAATGGTAAGCAATGTTGTAATTCATTTTCTTCATCTCCTATTTTGTTAAATAAAAATTGTCCAATCCACGAACTATGAGAAATAATAGCTATATTATTTTCTGGTCTCTTACTTATAAATTTTTTAACTACTTCTTGTCTTTTTTTTAGAGATGATATAGTTTCTTTAAAACTGTCATATGTAACATCATCATCATATTTAATATTAGAAAAATCAATATTAGGATATACTAATTCTAATTCTGATATTCTTTTGCGTTTATTACAACGTTCATCGCCGTGAGGATATTCTATTAATTCGTCTAATGCTATTATTGGTATGGTTTTATGTTTAAAAATAGTTCTCATAGTTTCCAATGTTCTACTTAATGGTGATACCAATATCAATTCAATATCATCAATTTTTTCCCAGGTTCGTCTACATCTCTTCGCTTGTTCATATCCTTCCGGTAGTAAAGGTGTATCTTTATATTTGTTATACACACTACTACCTATCTTCCAAAATAATACATTATGTAAAGCTAATCCGTGGCGTATACAAAAAATATCTTTAGACATCTTTTATATTAAAGATTATAATATATTTAAGTTATTAATTTATTAGGGCTTATTTTTATTTTATTATATAGTTGGTTTACTATTTTATAATGAATATCTTTTTTATTTGATGTGGTTACCTTTCCAGCTTTATAGTAAAAATTAACTAGTTCATCATTAGTATTATTTGTCAAATATGGTTTTACTGTTTGTTCTAATGATTCTAAATGATTTAATAATTTTAATTGAATAAACAATAATATTCTATGTATATCTATTACACTCCATTCGATACCATCATAACCATATATTTCATTTCTATGTTTTTTCATATTGAATGCTTTAAATGTATGTTTGTTATATTTTTCTATAAACCATACTACTCCATTTATAAAATTTTTATTTACTATTATTTCAAAATCTTGATAGCTCATATTTATAGTCTCTATCCAATTTTCATATGATTCTTTTGGTTTTATTTTCTTATTTAAAACCTCTATTACATTTATATTTTTAATATAATTTCTATTATTTCTTTGTAATCCTTTTATCTTTTTTTTTAACATTTCATTATCTTTTATAAGTTGTGTTAATAGTACTGTAGTCTCGTATCTTGATAATATATGTCCAGTCTCTTCATCTGTATTATGTATTATTTCACATACTTTAAAATGTTTTGAAAAACTTTTTGCATTTTTATATTTCTTTTGACAATATGGACATGTTGACATTATTTTTATTTAAATATTTTTTATTTATATCAATTTTTATATTTATATTTATATATATATGGTCTTTTTATTAGGTGGTAAAATGATATTTGGTGATTTGATGAATTCAAAACCAAAAAAATCTACTAGTTCTTCTTCTTATATATATTCTAAAAAATCATTTGCTGTTACAAAGAATGATGGTGAAAACCAAACTGTTATAGTTTCCAATAACTGTCCAAATAATAAAGGTATATCTAATGTAGGTGGTCCAGGTGATAAAATACCTGCGAAAAACGACAAATGTTGCACTATCAAAGGTAATAAAGGGCGTGTTACTGATAATGGTTCTGGTGTTGATAAAAAACACGGTAGTTATGATAGATATTTAGCTCGTAAAACTGGTTGGGTTTTAAGAAGACAACATTGTTAATTACAATAGTTTTTTTATAAAAAAAGTAAAGTTTGTTGTTGATGATGTAACAATACAATAATCTTCTTCTTTTAATGCTCTTGATATAGAACTAGTTGACACTAATATATCTGTTTCTATTTCCCTTAATGATTTATATAATTTAATTGATTCGTCTGGATATACTAATAAATAATTATTTTTTTTGACATATTCGTATATCTTGGTATAATTCATATCACTCATATTATTCATTAAATATAATTTTAAGATTATATTTAATATATTTATAAAATTGAATAAAAATAATACAATAAGTATTTCAGTATTAAAATGAGTTCTTTATTAATACAAAATACAAAGCACGAGCAAAATATTTTAAATAATCAATCACCTTTGGTTGATATAAATAATCCTGAAGAGGATATACCATCTACTTTATGTAATTGTAATCTATTTTATACATCTCCACTATTTAATAATCTATGCAGTGGTTGCTTTGCTAATAAATATCCAGACGATTATAAAAAAATAATGAACAAACCTGGTATTAAATTAAAATATAAGTTAAAAGAATTAAATGAACAAATAAAAGAATATAAATTATCTAATAGAAATGGCTTTTTAAAGGGTATTGAATTGATATTAGATAATTATAATAAAGTTGGGGAACAACAAAAAATAAATGCATATAATAATGTATGTAGATTGTTACATCAAATACTTAAGTTAAATAAAGGTTTAACAGTTGAACAAGCTTCAAAAATATATATTAAATTCTAAGGAATTCTTGGAAATAGAGAAGATTGGCGTTTACAGCATCTAATATGTGGTTTTGTTATAGAACCCTGGAATATAACACCTGAAAAATGTGGTGGTGTTGGATTTTGTTATTATGGATATCAAAGTATACCCTATAAAGAAGAACTTAAAAAAATACCATTAATACCTGTTATTTATCATAATTTAATACAAAAAAAACCATCGATAATTCTTAAAGCTTTACATAATTATCAAGGATTAAATGATATAGAAAGAAAACAATATGAGTCTTATAAAATGTGGATTAGAAGTATGCCTAGTGAATTTGGTAAACCATTACAGCAATGAAATTAAAAAAATAATATAAAAATAATGTATTTTTCTTATTATGACTGATAAAATAGTACCGTGTGAAAAAGGTGATTGTTCTTGTTGTTTATCAGAAAATACATCTATATTATTTTGTCCTATAAATAATTGTGATTATGTTTTATGTTATGAATGTATAAATAAAATAAAACATAACGAAAATTTTGATGGTAAATGTCCTGCTTGTAGAAATTATAATATAAATCTAATGTCTTCTATTTGTCCAGAAGATATAGATATGCAAGAATTTAATGAATGGTTATACAATAGTCAAGATGAAGAACCAACTGAAAATAATACTATTGAAGGTGGTCCTATATGGTTAAATAGACATTTAAACATAATATGTTGTAATTATAAACCATTTATAACAACCTGTTATTTTAATCCATTTAAAATATATTATAAAACTATAGATGATACCTATTTTATTGTTCTTAAATTTTATTATGGTTCAAGTTGTTATATGAGTAATATTTATACTATTAGATTATTTAATAGATTTTGTTTTAGTTTTTTATTTCATTGTATGCTTATTATTTTAGTGGTAGCTATGGGTATATTTATAGGTAGAACATTTATTTGGTTATTAATGCCTTTTCCAAATTATTGGATTGATTTTGGATATTTTATATTGATAGGTATATTAGGTTGTCTAGTATTTTCATTAGGTGTTATAATATTATTAATGATTTCTATGATGTTGACATCAACGATTGAATGCTGTTTTATTGATAATTATTAGGCCCATTCGTGAAAATAATAAGAAAATATAAATACTAATAAAGGAGGTAATAATATTAAATCGTATTTTGCGCAAATAGCAATAATATATGCTATAATAGAATGTTTTAACGCAATAATTAATTTATCTTCTCTTTTTTCACCATTTGAGGTATAAAAATATAAAAAATAAAATAAAATAGCTACTATTATTGGTATACTATATTTTATTTCAGGATTGCTCAATATAGATTTTAAAATCTTATTCATGCAAATATATATAAATATAATATATTTTTATATATAGAAATGAAGGATTTTTTGCAAAATTTTACTATTTCTGCTTGTTCTTCGGTAATATCAAAAACTGGTTCTGCTCCATTAGAGTTATGGAGACTTCAAAGACAAAATAATTTTATACCTAATTCAACTTTAAGAGATGTTATTAACAAAGAAGGTATTAGATATTTATGGAAAGGAAATGCTGTAAATCTCATAAAAGGGGTACCCCAATATTCTATAAATTATGCAATTTATTCTAAAATAAATGATAAGATCAATAATAAATTAACATCCGGTATTATATCTGGTGCTTTTTCAATTGCAACCATATATCCGTTAGAAACTACACGTAGTTATTTATGTTTACAAACTAATAAAAATAAATTTGATGGTATTTATGATGTTTTACGGAAAAAATCAATTAAACAATTATATCAAGGTTTTTATCCTAGTTTGATTGGTTTTGGCACATTTTCGGGATTTTTATTTTACTTTCAAGATAAATATAATACTATATTCCCTAATTCTCCTTTAAGCGGTGGTCTCGCCGGTGTTAGTGCTTTAACAATTAGTTATCCTACTGATTTGATCCGTCGCCGTTTACAATTACAGCAATTTGATAATAGCGTTCCTCATTATAATAACGCTATTGATGCTATTAAAAAAATATATAAATATGAAGGGGGTATTCCTGCCTTTTATAGAGGACTTACTGCTAATTATGTTAAAAGCTTTGTTCAATGGGGTATTCATTTTTATGCTTTATCTTTATTTATGGATTTTACTGAAAAATCAAAACAATCATCATAATATAACCCATGAATTATTATTATTATACTTAATCCTCTAATATATTCAGTGTAATCATTTTTTAATAATTCAAATATTAATAATATTATTATTCCTATCATCCAATGATGAAAATGTATATTTAATATATTTATATGATATTCTGGATGACTATTACATTCTATATTTGTTCCAAAAAAATATAATATAAAACTTATACCTAATATAATTCCATATAAAAATTTCATTAATAATAATTTATAATATATTAATTATTATTTAACCCATTATTAATCCTCCTATAAATACTACTATTATTCCTACCCATTCTCTAATTGTTAATTTTTGTCCAAAAAGTAATGAACCAGCCAACAATACCAATACTGTGCTTCCCCCTGTCCAATATGTCTGTGCTACCGCTAATTTATCTTTTGATATTTTTAAATAAAAATAGTACAATATAGCTATTAGTGCATACATAATTACTCCCAATAATGTATAACCATGACCATTCAATCCACAACTCCTACATAATGATGATTGTGCTATGGCCTCGACTAATATAATTGCTAACATTATCCATACGTGCTTTTTTGTTAATAAGTTTTTAATTGAGACTCCCATTTGTTTAGGTAATTTATTCATGTTAAATGATTCAATCATATATATATATATTATTCGTATAATATTTTTATTTTTAATTATATACATTTATATGTCAATATTTCTATCTAATATTAATAATTTTCCACAATCATTTAATGTTTCTGATGATAATAAAAAAAATTTTGGTGAAGTAACTACTGATTATGTTATTATTGAAAAAATGTTAAATTTAATACCTATAAAATATTTTCAAAATCCTCAATTAAAATGGCTAGACCCTTGTTCTGGTGGTGGATATTTTATGATTTGTTTATACTTTAAACTATTTAAACATCTACAAAATGCAATTCCCGACAAAAAAAAAAGATTTCAACATATTGTTAATAATATGATTTATATGATTGACATAAATCCAAATCATATTTCTAATTTAAAAAAAATATTCGGTAATAATGCTAATATATTCTGTCTAGATTATCTAGATTATAATATTGATAACAATATTAAATTTGATTTCATTATAGCTAATCCACCATATAATATAGGTAATATATCTGTTCCTACATCTAATACTAAAAGTAAAAATAATACTATATGGCCTGATTTTATTAAAAAAATGATCAATCATTTATATGACTATGGTAATCTTATAGTAATTATTCCATCTGTATGGATGAAAAAATCACATTATATGAATTCATATATTACTCAATTTCATATCAAATATATACATACTATGAATAATACACTTACTAATAAAATGTTTCATGGTCACGCACAAACTCCTACTTCTTATTTCTATTTAATTAAAAAACCTACCAATGAATATACTTATATCTATGATTATAATGTTCAATCTTATATTTCTTTTAATATAAATAATACTCTGCCTGTCCATTCCGTTAATGTTATAAAAAAATTATTACATTTTGTTCACAAGTATGGTAAATTAAACATTATTAAAACTAATCTTGATAAAAATGTCAGAAATAAATCTATCACTATTTCTTCTGAATGCACTAATTCTCATCAATATCCTAATTTAGTTACTTGTAAATTAAAAGATAATCATCCTATTTTAAATATTTCTTATTCTAATAAACCTTGTTTATATTTTAATAAACCTAAATTGATACTTGCTAATAAAATGTATGGACTGCCTTATTTTGATACTAATGGTGCATTAGGTGTATATTCTAAAGATAATTATATAATTACTGATTTAGCTATGGATGATTTTAAATTAGTTCAAAAATATTTATTTTCTAAACTTATTTACTATGTATATGAATCCACCAGATATAGAATGAAAAATTTGGAAAAAGAAGCTTTTGATTTTATACCTAATATTTTAAATATACCTAATATACTTGATATTAATGATGAAGTTATATATAAAACATTCAAATTAAATGATAAAGAAATCCAATATATTAATGATTTTTTTCCTAGAAAAATTTCACTTTCACATATCATTCAATAATTTTCTTCTTCTTCTTCTTCTATTATTGATAAAACCATATTATATCTTCTCTGACTATTTCTTTCTCTTCTTTCTTGTAAAAATTCTTTTATTAAAGAACCTCCTAATACTATACAATTTAAACCATAATATGATATACAACAACAACAACACCAAAATTCCCCATTCATATATTTATTTAAGTTTATATTTTAAATATAATTAATTATATTATTATAATGATACGTAGTAGAGCTTTGTCTGAAACTGGTTCTAAATTATTTAATTTAGCTAATAATTTTACAGATACTATTATTAAAAAAAATAGTTGGACTGATATTCCATTAACTCCTCCCTGTTCTCCTTCTAATAATAAAAAAAGACGCGCCACTACAGGTTGCTTAAATTTAAAAAAATTTAATCTTAAAAAAATATATCTCGATTTCACTACTACTGACTTTGATAGAAAAATAGATTATAACACTAAAAATATGAGAACTGCTTCTAAAAAATTACTTACTTTTTTATATAAAGATTATGATTCTATTCCCCAATATATTGATAATGCTATAAGTAATTTGGTTGTATTAATTTTATCTGATGGTGAAAAATACCTTAATAAACAAAAGGTTAAAATGAATATTCATTTTTATTTAAAGCTTGCTGAACGTGCTTCTCTTGAAAATGATCATCAAACTGCTATTCTTATTCAAATGGCTTTATATAATCATAATATTCAAAGATTAGGTATCAAAAAAAATAAAAGAGACAAAGAAATTTCTGATATGTTAGATGAAAAATATGGTGTTTTTAAAGATTGTCACGCAAAACATATTCGTGAATTTATTGAAAAATATAATCTAACTGATAATGACCCCGATGAACATTTCGATGTTGACCCTGAATATTTACCTTCTGCTACTGTTTTACATATGCATACCGGTAAAAATAAAGCTTACGCCAAAGCTATGCAAAGATTTGGTAAATATCCTAAAAAAATGCTCGAACTTACTAATGCTTTAAATGTAATTAAAAAAAAATATTATTATCATTTTTTTAGAACAAACGAAAAATTAACTAATTTATATAGTTCTACTCCTTACGATATGGAATTTTGTAATAAGTTACTTACTAAATTTAAATTAGCTGACTCTAAACGACCTATTAGTAGTTTACTTTATAATTTATCTAGTAATGTTGCTGGTGTTGAAAATAATAAAGCTATTTTTTCTTCTAGAGAATATCAAAAAAAAGCTAATAGAAGATTTTTCGGACTTAAATATTGTAATTAAAAATTGATTTTTTTTTTATAATATTATTTATTACTTATCAATGAATAATATTGTTAAACAAGCTTTAACATTACCATATATCGGCTTGGCTAAATTTAACAATGATACTTTAAAACAAAATAGAGATTGGAAAAACAAAAAAAAATGGAAAGGTGCTGTTTATGGATTTGAAACATTTCCTCCTGAATTCATTCCTCTTAATTCCTGGATTTTCATTATTGAAATGAATAATCAAACTAATCATATTGTTGGTATTGGTCTCATACAAAATACTTTTCATCCTGAATTTCGTAGTCGTATATATACTCATAATCATGATTATAATAATTATGTATTTAAAAGTCCTTTTCATATGGAACGTCATCAATTAATTAAAATAAATCATAAAGCTATTCTATTTCTTGAAAATATTCTTTTTAAAGGATATACTCATCTAAAAAGAACTAGCTGTTTTTCCTTATCTCATAATCGTATTCTTATTGCTCCTGATATTAATAATAATTCTATTAAAATTATTACTAAAAAAGTATATAAATGTTCCATTTGTGGATTACCAAAAAAAAATCATATATGTAAAGGTAAACAATATATCATTAAAAATAACATCTCCATTTGCCCTCATTGTCATAAACCTAAAAAAAGAGGTCATATATGTGATGCTATTGTTAAAAATAAAAAAAATTTAAAATTTATTATTTCATTCTTAAGACAATTATTTATTTAAAATCTTCCTCCTCTATAATTATTTCTTCTTTGATAATGACAAGCTCCTAACCAAATTTGAACAAATCTATAATCATTTTTTATTTCATCTGTTATTTTATTATCATCTTCATATAAATTTTCTTTTTCAATTATGTCTACCCACGCTGATTTTTCTATTTTATCAGTTAATAAATTTTTTATGGTTTCTTCTCCTTCACCATCTCTACCTAATCCTTTATAATTCATTTGGGCTGTATATCCTGAAAATTTTATAAAACTTACTACTTGATTATATGTTTTACTTATATTTAATAATGCTTCATTGCAGTATATTCTTACTTTCTCTTTCTTTTTTAATGCATCTACTATTCCTTTTAAATTCCTTTCATTAAATATAGTTCGCATTGATTCTTCTGCTACTTGACTATATAATTCATATATTTGTAATATTGAATTCATTTTTTTCCATTTGGTATCCCTTTTTATTAATTGAGTTTTCATCAAATCTTCTGTTGTTTCTTTTAATATATATGCTATTCTTAAATCTTTATTGTCTCTCTGTCTTTGGCAATTTCTTCTCAAATCATCTAATTCTACTAGATTAAAATGCTGTATGCCTCTCAAATGTCTCTGTGCTGCTTGTAACATTTTTAATATTGCTATTATACTTCTTGGAGGTATTAATATTGGTGTCATAACATTATTCTCACCTGTAGGTTTTAAATCCCACCATTTTTTATCTAATTCTACACCAGCGGAACCTTGTTGGCTAATATCCTTCATAAATAATCTACCACCATTATCAGAGTTTTTTAATGTTAATGTTTGATTTATATATCTATAACTTTCAAATGACCATCCATTATTTAAATTAATTAACGACTGAATCCACGATTGATGTCTTATAAAATCCCCTCCCAAATTTCTTACTATCATATTTCCTTTTAAATTTGCGATCGCTGTTCTAATCTGTTGTAATGATGGCAATCCTCCACATAATCTTGCTCCCGGTTGCTGAACTCCTCCTCCATTCTGTCTCATCCATTGATGATAATGAGGATTATGGATTGTTCCATTCACTATTCTTCCCGTTCTCCACGAAAATGGTGTTTGACATTGAGTACACCACATCTGATCACAACCTTCTATTTTATATATTGATGCACTACAACTAGGACACGGTTTTGTTTCCTTTTTCAACATCTGTGCTGTTGCTAGTGTATTGGGGTCACATTCATGATTTGCCTCTTCTTTATTTAATCCTATTATTTCAAAACACTTTGGACAAGTCCATTTTTGACATACTCCACATTTCCATTGTGTTGATAAAAATCCATTACAATCATTATCTGGACAAGCTCTAATAAATGCTTTCTTTTCGTCATTTCCTGATTTAACTTCTCCTCCATTATGTAATCTACTTTGCTCTCTTATCAGATTATCTCTATCTCTTTTTAATCTGTGAATTTGACTATATAATGATTCTATTTCTTTTGTCATAATCGTCTTCTCTTTTTCTATTTTTCTTATTGTAACTACTCTTTCTACTTCTGGCATTGTTTCTGGAAATCTTGCTTTTTCCATATCAAATAATAATACTTTCATATGATTTCGATATTCTCCTCTCATCCAACTACCTAGTATCTTATTACAAAAATCATCTCCCCATTCCACATTACATTTCATACATTTCGGTGTTTTTTTGTCCAATAAATATCTTTTTACACATACTTTACACGCTTCCAAATTACAACTTGGACATTCTATTTTTGGACGTGCTATTTTGGTATACTTATCACAACATATTGGGCATTCCGCATTTGCTGATAAACTCATTTTTAAATTTGTTTTATTTGTATTTGGTACTTTTAACATTTCTTTGTTATATTTAAAATATATTTTAATTTTTAATATTTCAATTTTTTAATAAAATAATATATATATATATGTCAAGTTTAGTTAGAGCAAAGACTCCTCCTCGAAATAAAAAAAGCAGAGCCGCTTTTTTTAAAACAAATAAAATGTTTCATCCTGTTATTAATAATCCACAGGCTGGTTATTATATATTTATGAATCCTACTGAAGATTTTATTGATAGTCAAAATAGATTGCGTGAATCTATAGTCAATAATATATGTAGAAATTATAATATTCAACAAATATTTATTAATCCCCAAGATGAAGTAAAAAGTCAAGGTGATAGTGATGGTGATTTAAATCCTGCATTATTAAGCAAATGGATTCCAGAGGCTCGTGGTAATAAAATTAAAGGTTATGGTACTGATGGTTATAAATATTATGAACATAATTTTGGCAATAATAATAAAACTACTTTTATTTTACCACCAAAGCAAAATGCAAATGCTTTATGGGCTTCTGTCATCAAATTATTATCTTTTGATAATTATTTATCTTATGGATATGAAAATGATGAAGATGGTAATCCTGATGAAAGCGGTCACGTATGTAATGGTTCATTAAGTCCAGGTTTTTTCGATAATGATAGTTTTAATGAACACGCATTTATAATATTATACTATAATAGCGATAATAATGTTAAGAAAGATAAAATACAAAAGTTTATTAAGTTATTAACATATAACAAAAATGAACATTCTAATGATGATGATGATGAAGCTTATGAAAATGATTCTATGGCAAAACAAATGACTCAAATGTTTGGTTGGGAAATTCTATTTAATAAAGCTGGATTTAACAGAGAAAATTATTTACCACCTAATTCAGACGGTCTTGATGTTGATAATGACATTGTTGAATATTTAAATGCTGGTGATTCTACTTCAAGACAAGTTGAAGTTTATAAAAAAAAATTAACTACTGCCTTAAAAAAAGCTCCTTGGAATAACTTTTTTGGACAGTTAAATCTTGGTTCTATATTATGCGTTAAGGATAGTTATGAAGGTGGTTCTAGTGATGATAATGATAAAATGCCTTATTTATATATTGATACCATTTGCTCTCATCCTTCTGCTGGTAAAGCAAAAAGAAGACAGCCACAACAAAATTTGGGTAATTATCCCACTGTTAATAATAAAGCTGGTAATGATATATATAATAACGTCCAACAATCTCCAGGTATGGAATTAGTTGATATCACTAATATTATCGGTTATTATTGTAGAGTTCCCGGTAAACCATTAGCACATTTATATTCAGCCACAAAACTATCTTCATTGATTCATGTTATTAAATTCTATTATCAAAAATTTGGATTTAGGTTCTATACTACTGTTAATGATGGTAAATCTTGGAAAGAATATAATCAACAAGATAGTATTGATAAAACTACTAATACCTTACCTAGATTAAAAGATGATGGTTGGGCTAGTATACCAGAATATCAAGAACTTATGACTAAAATTAATAAAGACCCTAATACTGTTCCTGCTTTTGGTGATTTACATAAAGATTTTAGTTGGCGTAATCAATGGAGTGAGGATTGGGAACGCGCTGTTCAAAAATCATCTATTAATACAGATGAACTGCTTAAAAGAACAGAAGATAGATTAGAAAGAGTTGGATTTGATGACCAAGGATTTACTATGTTTTTAATATATGATAGAAAATTTATGGAAAAATATAGTGATGCATATTTAAATAATAATATACCTGTTTATGATAAAGGTAGTAAACAGGGACAATCTCGTTTCTCTAATCCTACTATTAAAATATTATCTGATGAATATGAAATTTTTAAACAATCTTTTGAAAATATGAAAAATAATCCTATTACTGTTAATAATGATTCATCTCCTTCTCCTAAAAGAAATACTGTATGTGATACTCTAGGTAACTGTACTGTTCAAGGTGGCGGTAAACGTAAAAAAACCAGAAAAAAACGAAGAAAAAAGAGAACTAAAAAAAGAGCACTGAAAAAAAAGAACCGTAAAACTAAACGTAGAAAAAAACGTCGTCGTCGCAAAAAATATTCAAGAAAGAGATAAGTATTTTTTTATATAAAAATAAATACTTATTATATATATTATGGGTGATAGAACTGACTTTGATGTTAGAAATTATAATGATGAAGAACTATTAGCTATTATGGATTTATTAGGTAATACTGACCATCATATTCCTTTAACCAAAGATATGATTATAGAAAGAACACAATTTTATATTGATAAATACGAGGATAATCCTAAATTTAAAAAATTTTTTTTAGATGTTAGAACTAAATTATTAGAAGAAAAAGATTCTCTTATTAAAGAAAGTATATTTTATGATGGACCTGGTGCTACTCCTACTGATGATGTTATTGTCGGTCAGAGATATAAAGATAAACCTACCTTATTAGACGATGCTAGAATGGTTAAAGCCGAATTAAGTTTTCCCGGTATTCAAAGTAAACCTGTCAATTTTATTCAAGGTAAAAATAATCCATTAAAAATTAATACTGTCCAAACTGTTATTAATGTTGATAGTCATTATAGAACTATATTAGACCCTAATGCTGTTGCTTGCACTTCTTCTAGTTTAAATAGTAACGCTCGATTATATTCCTCTACTAATTTTACATTCTCGCTACCCAAAAAATTAAAAAATGTTGTCGAAATAAATTTAAAAACTACACAAATCCCTTATGATTGGTATGTATTTAATGAAGGATATGGCACTAATTATTTTGTTATTGAAGGTAGACAACATCCTTCTATCATTCCTTCTGGTAATTATACTACTGGTGAACAAGTTAAGGATGCTTTAAATAAAGTATCCACTGATGAAAATCTTCAACTTACTTTTGATTACACTTCCTTAAATAATAGATTTACTGTTCATTATACTGGAACTGATATTAGTGGTGTTAAAATTAAATGGTATAGTCCTCGTGCCGAAGTCGCTCTTTGTGTTGAAGGTGGAGCTGTCGGTCAAAAATTAGATAGTAATTTAGGATGGTTATTAGGATTTAGACAACCTAGTAACACCCTTTATCCTGATGAAAAAATTGAAGCTGAATCTACATTAGACTTAATTGGACCTAAATATTTCTTAATTAGTCTCGATGATTTTTGTAATAATAAACCTAATCAAGACTTAATCTCTAATACAAGTAATAAAGCTAATTTCTCTATGCCTTCTTATTATAATGCTCAAACTATGGGTGAAAATTGTACCCCACCCACTTTTAATCTCAAACAACAAGGATGTAGAGCTAGACCTATCAATAATGATTTACGGGAAAATTTAACTAGTAAACAATTATATACTGTTGATCAAATTCGATTAGCTATGGCTGGTAAATCTGCTGATAGGTATGATAGTCCTAATATTAATGACGTCATTCATCGTGTTCCTAATACTAGACCTGTTATTTTCCCTCCCGGTGGCGTTGTTAATTATTTTAATACTAGACCTGATATTGCCAAGCGTATTTATTATGGACCCGTTACTCTTTCCACTTTTCACGTCCGTCTTTTAGATGATAAAGGACTTATTATTAATCTTAATAATAAAGATTGGTCTTTTGAAATTATTGTTACACAATTAATTGATTTTTAATTATTGCATTGCACAACAGTCCAGGTATCTTGTATAATTCCCATTTCTAAAACGTCTTTCACTTTCCCTTAAATCTAAATATGCATTCTTTTCTATTCCTGTTGATGGTGTACAACCATTTGAATCCCATATATGTTTTGCTATCTTTTCTAGTAAATATTTTGTATTTGCTCCTGTTAATGCACTAACTTCAAAATATATACATCCCGCTTTTTCTGCAAATTCTCTTCCCTGCTCCTCATCGTATTTTCTATCATTTACTAAATCTATTTTTGTTGTTATCATTATTGGTTTTGTTTCACAATCATGACTCTTTTTCATATGCCATAATTTTAACCATTCCATTCCATCTTTAAATGCATTTTCACAAGTACAATCCAATACTATTATTGCTACTCCTACATTCTTGTAATATACATTTGTTACAGCCGCCCATTCTTTCCCTCCCGCTGTATCCCATAAATGAAACTTTATCGTTTTATCTATTTCACTTACCTCTCTCGTTGTCGATGAAAAATCTATTCCTATTGTATTTTGATATCTTGTATGAAATTTATCTCTTACTATTCGATCTATTATACTTGTTTTCCCGTTATATTGTGAACCCAAAACTATTATTTTGTATAAAAAATCATAACTCATTTAATTATATATAATTAATAAATATAATATTTATATATATTAATTATGGTTCTTTATAAAGGTAGTGGTAAAACTAAAAATAAAAAATATAAAAAAAAGAATAATACTAGAAAAAATCAAAAAACAAAGTATCTTCCCCACGAATTAGGTGGTCTTTATCCTGTCATTTCTTATGAAAAATATCGTGCTATTCAACTCGTAGATACTTTCAATAAACCTTCTGATTTTAAACCTGGTCTTATGAGAAAATATATGAAAGCTGAAATTCAAAAACGTTTAATTTTAGTATTAAATGAATCTAGAATTGCCAAAAATTATTTCAAAAAAAAATACAAAATTAAAAGTTTAACAAAAAAAAATATTCCTACTTATGTTTCCAAACTTCGTCTTAAATCATTAGAAAAAAATTATTTTCATATTTTAAAGCTTAATCGCTCAAAATAATATCTTATCTATTTTTGTCCTTACACAAAATATCCTATGCGTTACTATACCTAATATAAAACATCCTATCAATATTCCCCAAAAATCATAATCTTCTAATATATATTTCTTTATAAATAATGCTAATCCTATTGTTAATACTACATCTATTACTGCTATATCAAATAATCTATAACTATGGACTCCTTCACCCGGTTTTCCCAAAATATCTTTATATTTACAAAAATAAAACATATATATATTATTAATTATAATATATATATTTAATTACCTTCTTTTTTTACGTCTAGATTTACGTCGTTTTCTACGTGATTTTCTTCTCTTTCTCCTAGATTTACGTCTTTTTCCACCTCTTTTTTTACTATTACCACTACTACCATTACTATTACCACTACTACCATTACTATTACCACTACTACCATTAGCGATGCGACGACTACTACCCCTACTGACGTATCCGGCTTCGAACATTGCGTTTGATAGCCACTGGCGCATAATTTTTATTGCCATTTCTGGGCGGTCAGTATAGATCTTTTTTAAAATTGCTTCAAATGCTTTAATTTTTGAAAATACTTGTCTTAATTTATAAGACATCAAGTGATTGACGTGTGGTCTTTTCTCCGCGGTATTATTTTCATAAACTTTTCGAATTGTGAAATAAAAATCTCCTATGGGCATGAATAGTTTCTCATATTCCTTTACAAGTTTCTGACGTTTCAACGGAGTGTAGGGTGGCTCCAACTTTTCCGCCAATATTTTAAGTGTTTCATCAATTCTAAAACCGTAGGCCTGTTTCGACCAAACTTGGTCTTTGGCAGAGGTTTTAGAACGTTTTCTAGTTTCCTGTGATGCGGGAGGTATTCTAGGACGTTTTTTATAAGGTCCTCTAGTTCTCCGTCGTGTGTTGTTGTTGTTGTTGTTGTTGTGTGGTGTTGTTGTTGTTGTTGTTGTTGTTGTATTATTATTATTATTGTTGTTGTTGAGGAGTAGCATTGATGTCGCAGCATCATTGATGTCAGGTGTAGATTGCATTGCTCTCGCTCCATCATAGTTGTTATCGTTTGGAAAAAACATATATATATTATAAATAGAAAATATAATATATATTTAATTACCTTCTTCGTCTTCTACTTCTCTTTCTTCTTTTACTTTTTCTTTTTCTTCTTGATTGCTTCTTTCTTCCTCCTCTTTTCTTCTTTGACTTCTTTTTTCCTTTCTTTCCTTTTCTCTTTTTAGTAAATCCTAATCCTTTTGATACTGCTGTCAACCCATATACTGCTACTCCTACTACAGATTTCAATGCCGCATTTATTCCTTTTCCTGCTCCTTCTATTACTATGTCTACTGGTGCTATTACTATCTTTATTCCTTCTCCTGCTGCTCTAAATACATATGCTACCTTTCCTCCTACTAAAGGAACTTTTCCTACAAATGTTCCCAAATGATTTAAGGTTGAATCTGCTAATTTTGATACTCTTGTTCCTACTTTCAATCCTGTTACATCTTTTACTGCTTTTCTAATTGATTTTGATGCCGTTGATAATATTTTCGCTACTGTTTTAAAAACAACCATATATATATTAAACGCATATAATAATTTAAAAATAATTGTTATTTTATTATTA
>Ga0163109_10000126_pt1 | contig 60122 bp, 58 predicted proteins | sample CRUFie1St13metaG_FD_108704 | JGI IMG/M metagenome (GOLD analysis project Ga0163109, IMG submission 108704) | Marine microbial communities from the Costa Rica Dome - CRUD Field 142mm St13 metaG | ecosystem: Environmental > Aquatic > Marine > Oceanic > Photic zone | place: Costa Rica: the Eastern...
TTCAATTTGGATAGGTGACTCCATACTTGCACGCCCAAGGCATGATCCAATAACATTAATGGCTGCAGTTGCCGCTCGGACGTCTAAAGTAAAGATTGGTACGGCTGTTTTAATACCGATGCTTCGGAACCCAGTTGTACTGGCACATCAAATCGCAACTGTTGATCAAATATCGGAAGGAAGGCTTATCCTTGGAATGGGCATAGCCTCCGATGTGCCAAATATACGCGCAGAGTTTGAAGCATGCGGAGTTCCGTGGGAAAAAAGAGTAGGCCGGTTTTTAGAAGGTGTCAGGCTTTGCAAGGCGTTATGGACTGGCAAAGAAGTTGATTGGGACGGAATTTGGAAGATACAGAAGGGTATTATTGGTCCCACGCCGTGTCAAAAGGGTGGTCCTCCTATTTGGGGTGGAGGCGCAGTCCCGGGAGCCTTAAAGCGTGCTGCGCGGTATTTTGATGGTTGGTTTCCCACCGGACCTGACGCTGAAGGTTATGGTACGCTGTTGAAAGAGGTGCGGCAGTTAACTGCTGCTGAGGGGCGTAATCCTGACGAGGTAACCGCCTCTATATATCTGACAATTGCCATTGATAATAACCCTCAAGTAGCAAACGAACGGATCGATGAATATTTATATAGCTATTACCATGCGCGGCCGGACATTCTCAAAAAGAGACAAGCATGTTTTGGCGGCACTATAGAAGGAGCTGTTGATTGGCTGCAGGAGTATGTTGACCAAGGCGCACAACATATTGTTCTCAGATTTGCTGGAGATCACGAAAATAACATTAGCAGATTAGCCATGGTTAAAGAGAAGCTTAACGTGTGATGGTCGTTCAGCAAAAAGGTGTAAGCATGGAGGAGGCTCTGCGCGAGTCGCAGCTTGATGGTGCCCGTTTGCGTGAAACAATAAAAATTCTGCGAGATGAATTGGAAAGCCTTCAGCATGATAATGAGCGTAATATTCAAACTATCTATGCTAAAAATGCCGATGAGATACGACAGCTAAAAGATACCATAGTGTGTCTACGCGAAAGCCTTGAAAACATTCAATTTGAAAAGGCTTCCGAAGCTCAAGCAGCCGTACAGATTTTTTCCGATGAAATCAGACAGTTGCGAAAAACAGTTTCAACCCTGCGTGATGAATTAGAGAGCCTCAGCTACGAAAAAGACACAGCAGTTCAAAATACAATTCAAAGTTCTGCGGACGAGATCCGACAATTGAAAAAAACAGTGTCAACGCTTCGCGACACGCTTGAAAGTCAAAAATTTGAATATGAGGCAAAAATACAAAAAATAGCGGTCGAAACATCCAATGAGAAAAGTCAACTGAAGAAAACTATTTCATCACTACGAGACAAACTCGAAAAGAAATCCTGAGGAGGCACCATTGACTACCAGGGGTTCAAAAAACAGAAAAACGGTTGCTGGTACAGACGGCGCCGGATCAGCACAACAACTTAGGACTCTATTAGATCGGGCCACAATCAAGCTTCACCAAACTGAATTTCTGCTGTCTGTTACGCGCAAAATTTCAGGGTTGAAAAATTTAAGTGATATTTTGTGGGCCCTTATTCAATTGGCCACGGAAGAACTGGGTGCAGACCGAGGCAGTCTTTTCTTGAACGATCCAATGACTGGTGAGCTCTACACAAGAATTGCTCAAGGTGATCTCACCCGTGAAATCAGAATACTTAATAACACCGGCATTGCTGGAGCTGTTTTTCAGTCTGGTGTGAGTGAGATCATCCACAGCGCTTATGACGATGACAGATTTAATGAGAAAGTCGATGAGCAAACAGGATTCAAAACAAAAAATATAATTTGTGCTCCAATTAAGACGGCGAGGGGTGAGACGATTGGGGTTATACAAATTCTTAATAAAAAGAAAGGACGCTTCACCAAACATGAGCTCGGATTGGTCGAGGGCATCACCTCTCAGGCGTCCCTTGCACTCCAGAATGCTCAGGGCATCGAGGAAATGGAAAGGACACGCGAAAAAGAAATGCAATTTCTTGACATTGTTTCTGACGTCACCGCTGAGATTGAGCTTGGGACTCTGCTCCAACGCGTAATGGTTGAGTCTACAAAAATGCTCAATGCGGATCGAGCAACACTGTTTTTAAACGATACCAAAACTAACGAACTATTTACTCGTGTTGCGATGGGTGAGGGAATAGATGAGATCAGAATGCCAAATGATGTTGGGATAGCTGGCGCTGTATATCAATCACAAGAGACCATCAATATTCCCCACGCTTATGCTGATCTACGGTTTAATCCCAGCTTCGATAAGAAGACTGGATACTTTACCAGCTCTATTCTTTGTGTGCCGATAATTAATAAAGATGGAGAATGTATTGGGTGCACACAGGCACTCAACAAGAAGGGAGGCAGCTTTAATAAAGAAGACGAGTCTCGTCTTCAGGCTTTTACGCAGCAGGTAGCTATTGCTTTAGAAAATGCAAAGCTGTTTGAGGACGTGGCTAAAGAGCGTGCTTACAATCATAGCATGCTTACCAGCATGTCTAACGCTGTTATCACTATCGATGACGAAGGGAAAATTATTACTTGTAACAAAGCGGGCTTGAAGCTTTTTAAAGTACAAAGCATTGATATTATTGGAAAAGGAGCGGATCAATTTTTCCAAAATGAACGCGCGTGGATTTTTGAGAAAATCAAAAACTGTGAAGAGACGAGAGAGAATGAGTCCCTTATTGATGTTGAATTTGAGGTTGGTGCTGAAATAGACGACAGCATTGAAACGGTATCTGCAAATATAAGTTTTCTACCTTTAGATAATCAGGACCCTGAGGGAAGAATGGATCAAGTGCAGGATCATTTAGGCACTCTGATTATTATTGAAGATATCTCTCAAGAAAAGCGTATGAAGTCGACCATGTCGAGGTATATAGATCCAGGGATTGCTGACCAACTTATGGATAAAGGTGCGGATATAATGGGAGGTCGGGAGACCGAAGTTACGCTGCTCTTTTCTGACGTACGCAGTTTTACAACGATAACGGAAAGCCTGGGGGCTCAGGGAACAGTTACTCTCCTTAATGAATACTTTAACATAATGGTTGAGGCTATTAGTGAGCAAGGAGGGATGGTTGATAAATTTATCGGTGACGCCATCATGGCCGGGTTCGGTATACCTGTTTCACATGACGATGATGAAGATCGTGCCGTACGTGCGGGTGTAAATATGATTAAAAGACTTTGGGAGTGGAATAAAATCCGCGAACAAGAGGGTAAAATGCCGGTGGACATGGGCTTGGGGCTTAACACGGACAAGGTGGTGTCTGGAAATATAGGGTCTTCAAAGAGAATGGATTATACGATGATTGGAGACGGGGTAAATCTTGCAGCTCGTCTTGAAAGTGCCTGTAAGGCCTATTCGGCGCGCATTTTAATAAGCGATTTCACATTTAAAAAATTAAAAGGTACTTACCAGATCAGATACATCGATGATGTGATTGTAAAAGGAAAAACAGAGCCCGTGGGGGTTAGAGAGGTTCTAGATTATCACGATCAGAATAGCTTCCCTAATCTCATGGATACAGTCAACTATTTCAATGAAGGGCGTATTTCTTTTAAATCAGGAGATTGGGATAAAGGTATTAAATCCTTTAAAGAGTGTTTGAAGGCTAATCCGAGTGATAAATTATCCAAGACATACATTGAACGCTGCGAAATAATGAAAAAGAAAAATCCAAAAAAGTGGGATGGTATTTGGGTAATGAAATCGAAATGAGTTGAGCATGGTTTATAAAATTTAAATGTAAGGAGCACGTTGATTGGGAAATTTTTGTTCACATTTATCGTTCACGCTCCAATCGCGGTGTTGAATCTTAAAGAAGTTTAGGTCTTCAGGTAAAGTTTAGGAGGTTATGACCAGCGATGCTTCTTCAAATACGCTTCAAACATAGGTAGTCTGGCTTGAAAAATTTACGAATCGTTGTAGTTGAAGTTGTATAAAGACGAAGTAGTTCGACGATCGTTGTCCCATTCTTGAGTGGAAAATTTTCGCTAAGTGGAATAAAATATTGGCGTCAATTGTGGGGCTTGATAGCCAAAGTTCGACCCAGTGTCGAAACAATGTGGGAGATAGTGAAAAGTGGCAGGATTACGTTACGAAGCGCCCAGTACTGTTGATGCAGCCATAGGTTTGTTGTCAGAAGTCGACGGAGCGAAAGTGCTTGCTGGTGGCACAGACTTGTTAGTTCAATTACGTGAGGAAATGATCGATCCAGACTTAATTGTGGATATTAAACGCATTAACGAAACTAGGAAGATCGAAATCACGTCAGATCACGTGAAAATCGGTTCCGCCATGACGGGAGCTGAATTGGGTGAAAATAAAGAATTAGCCGCAATGTGGCCGGGAGTGATAGAGGCTGTCGAATTGATTGGATCCTGGCAAGTGCAGGGCCGTGCTACGATCGGCGGTAATTTGTGTAACGCCTCGCCGGCAGCAGATAGTGTTCCAGCAATAATTGCGTCTGGGGCGAAGATTGTTGTCGCAGGCCCAAACGGTGTCAGGGAAATTCCGGCTGAGGAATTCCCAAAGGCACCTGGTAGAACTGCTCTTGAGACTAACGAATTCGTTGTTTCATTGGTGTTGCCCGTGCCGCCGAAACGCTCGGGCGATGCTTACCTTCGCTTTATTCCTCGAACAGAAATGGATATAGCAGTGGTGGGAGCTGGTGTTTCTTTGTCTTTAAATGAAGATGGTACTTGCGCGTCCGCTCGCGTTGCATTAGGTGCGGTAGCGCCCACGGCATTACTCGTACATGATGCCATGGATGTCCTTGTGGGTAGCAGGTTGGATGAAGCTACGCTTGATAAGTTGGATCAGGCTGCAAGAGAAGCATGCAACCCGATCGATGATAAACGCGGCACAATTGAGTATAGAACAAAAGTAGCTGGAGTATTAGTCCGGCGGACGGCAGCTATTGCATGGGAGAGGGCGCAAAAACAAAATGGCTAAACACTCCGTGACAACCACTATCAATGGTGATGAGACAGAGTTCAACTGCGATACACACAACACGTTGATGGATGTGTTGCGATCCGAGCTTCACATGACTGGTACGAAAAATGGATGTGGAACTGGTGATTGTGGTGCATGCACGGTCATCATGAATGGTCGATCCGTTAATTCATGCTTAGTTCTCGGTGTGGAGGTTGAAGGCGCTGAGATTGAGACTGTGGAGGGTATGGCACAAGGTGGCGCCCTGCATCCGCTTCAGCAAAAATTTCTCGACCATGCTGCGCTTCAGTGTGGTATTTGTACTCCGGGCATCATAACGCAGGCTAAAGCATTTTTAGAAAAAAACCCTGATCCGACAGAAACTGAGCTTCGATTTGGTTTAGCTGGGAATTTGTGCCGGTGTAATGGTTATGACAAAATTATCCGGGCAGTGCTTGATGCTGCAGCGGAGATGAGGGCAAACAAATGAGCGAGAATAAAAAAACCGGCGTTGTTGGAGGTAATTATCGATGGGTGGGTAACAACACGCGCCGGCCAGATGGCGTAGATAAGGTTACTGGAAGGGCCAGATATGGCGACGACATGGTTTTGCCGGGAATGCTGCATATGAGAATGGTGCGGAGTCCACATGCTCATGCAAAAATCCTTTCAATCGATACATCGGAAGCCGAAGCTATCAAAGGTGTCAAAGCGGTTGTCACTAGTAAAGATGTCCCGGACCATCCGCCAGCAAAGCCACCCTTTGGCCCAGCCGTAAGTGACTTTCATGATTTATCCCGTAACATCATGGCGCGAGAAAAGGTGTTGTATGACGGCCATGCTGTCGCCGCCGTAGCAGCAACGACAGAGGCTATAGCTAAGCGTGCAGTACGGAAAATAAAAGTTAATTACGAAGTGTTACCACACGTTCTCGATCCATACGAGGCAGTCCAGGCCGGCGCCCCTATACTGCACGAGCATCAGTTCACACTTGGGATAGAGCCAAAGCCGAAGGAACCATCCAACCTTTTTCGTACCCTTGGGGGTGAACAGGGTGATTTAGTGCGAGGGTTTGAGGATTCAGATTTAGTTATCGAGAGAGAATTTTCATCACAGCCCGTTCATCAAGGTTATATTGAGCCGCTTGCCTGCGTAGCATCTACGTCTGAGGATGGCGCAGTTGAACTATGGACTTCAACGCAGGGTCATTTTGTTGCTCGCACCTTGCTAAGCAGACTTCTGAACTTGGATATGAGTAAATTCCGTGTAACCGCATCAGAGATTGGAGGCGGTTTTGGAGGCAAAACTACTATATATCATGAACCTGCTGCAATTTTACTTTCCATGAAAACAGGCAGGCCGGTTCGGAGTGTCATGACACGGGGTGAGGTATTGCGAGCTACGGGACCTACGGTTGGCTCTGTTTGCCGTATTAAAATCGGAGCAAAAAAAGATGGCACACTTGTCGCTGCTGATGCAGAGATTTGGTATCAAGCAGGAGCTTTCAAGGGCGGCCCGGTTGCTCGTGCCACAGATAGCTTTTTCTCTCCCTACAAAATTCCCAATGCTCGGACGGCGTGTCATGATGTTTGTGTTAACCGTCCGAAAGCTGCGGCTTATAGAGCTCCTGGAGCGCCAATGGCTACATGGGCAGCCGAGGCCGTAATTAATGAGTTGGCTAATGAACTTGGATTAGATCCAATTGAAATGAGACTTAAGAACGCTGTTAAAGAGGGCGATACCTCTCTTATGGGCACAAAACACGGTCGTATTGGTTGTATTGAAGTTCTGGAGGCCGCAAAGAAACATCCTCACTACAAAGCCTCATTGAAGAAAAACCAAGGTCGCGGATTTGCACTCGGGTATTGGTTGCATGGAGGTGGTTTAAGTAGTGCTAGTGCTAATTTGTTGGATGATGGCACATTAACGTTGGCCCTTGGAACACCGGATATCGGAGGTTCGCGGTCATCAATGAGAGCCATGGCAGCTGAGGAATTGGGTATTGATATTGAGCTTGTGAAGCCAGCGGTGGTTGATACTGCTTCGTTAGGGTATAATCACCTGACAGCAGGTAGCAGGACTACATATGCTACTGGAATGGCAGTTGTAAACGCTACTCGTGAAATCATCAAAAAATTATGTGCTTTAGCAGCTTTAAAGTGGGAAATCCCAGTGGAGGAAGTTCGGTGGGACTCTGGTGAAGCACTTCCCGCTGACAAATATGCAGGCAAGTTAGAACCTTTTAGTCTGAAACAGCTTGCAAAAATGGCGCCCGGTACCGTTGGTCCAATTGCCGGGCACTCTGAGATAAATGCAAAGGGTGCGGGTGCATCATTTTGCGCACAGATTAGTGATGTTGAAATTGATCCTGAAACCGGTGGCACTTCACCAGTTCGGCACACAGTTATTTTAGATGCTGGACGTGCTATATCGCCGGATTACGTTGAGGGGCAGATGCAAGGTGGGGCCGTTCAGGGTATAGGCTGGGCGTTGAATGAAGAGTATATTTATGACAACAATGGTCGGCTGCTCAACACTGGTTTTCTGGACTATCGCATGCCTGTTGCTTCGGACGTCCCCATGATAGATACGCTTATTGTGGAGGTGCCCAATCCAAAACACCCTTACGGTGTTCGTGGAGTCGGTGAGCCTCCTTTAGTCCCTGCGCCAGCGGCTGTTGCCATCGCTGTCGAAAATGCCATTGGGAAACGTATGGGCGACCTTCCCATGTCGCCTCCAAAAGTCTTGGCCGCAATGGACTCTCAAAAATTAGCGGCAGAATAATCTTCATCGTGTAGGCTTGGTGTTTATCGTGGTGGATGGGTGTTTAACGAAACTTTGGAGCCATTTGATGTTGGGGTGGGTCTGTTCTGCTGGTCGCGCCCATAAAATTTATTCCTTTATAAAACGATCCGGAACTATACCAAATGCGTATCTTGTATAGTGTAAATTTGGAGTTATGATTATGAAGATATTCGCGATTGTATTTAGTATGGCCCTATTCTCAATGACGCCGGTGTACGCTGGTAGCTGCGGGGGGGCACCACATTCGCACGGTGTTTCGAAAGATGAAGCAAAAAGTTACTTTGATAAGACCGATGCTAATAAAGACGGTAAAGTATCAAAAGCCGAGTTTGATGCATCACCGGCTTCTAAAAAAGTTAAATCTTTCGAAAAGCTGAAGCCAAGCGCTGACGGGTTCATCAGTAAGCGTGGGTTTATCGAAGGCTTTGCGAAACATGCCAGAAGCAATTAAACGCTCTTGAGCTAAGTCTGACGCTTCTGCAGGCGCAACAAATTGGGACTGCATTCATTTGACAGTTTCCAGAGCAAAAAGGCCTCCTTTGGGCATGCTAAAGGGGGCCTTTATTGTCAAGTTAGAAACTTGGCTTATCATAACACTGACAGGATCTACTGACCCCAAACTCCTATTGATTGTTCATTTAATTGCGGAAACCTTATTCTCTGCTACATGCTTACGCATAATTGTTTTTTGTTGTAGTGGACGTAAAATATTCTTCCGCCATCCAAAAGAAACTAGATAACGTTATTTATGACGGCTTGTAGCATGTCATATATCCGACAGTGTGTTCTGGTGATGTCACTATCCTTCCTAAAATAAGAAATAGCCAGATAACGGGTAATATTTAGTCAAATGGTACCTTTGGAGAATTTGATAAATCCGGAGAGGTGGATGCGGATAGTACATATGCCGTTGAGACTTAGATGGTGGGGATTGCACGGGTGAGAGTTAAGCTACTTTGAGCAGCTTCGCGGGTGCCAGCGAATATACGCTGTCCAATAAATTGAGTTTTACAGGGGGTGACGGAGCTTGGGTTTGCCGTAAAAAATTAAATAACTAATTAATGATCAGATGTACCCTTTTAATCATTAAAATATAAAGTTGTTAACATAGCCGTGAATGGCATCAGAATATCTTTATATAAACAGAAATTTAAATGCATTTACCGGCGTATGGTTGCAAAAATTTTATTTCTTTTGAAAAAAAAGAAAATTTCATTTGTTCTTCAAATGTTCTCATTTATAATAGTGTGGTGGAAGCTAAACTAACATTAGGCGATTACCGGGAGAGGCAGCTGGACCTTCGCATTACCTGCCGTTGGTGCGGTACTATACGCCTAATGCCCATTGATCATGCTATCGAGGCTGCTCAGACTAAACGAGGTGGAGCCTTCACTCACGTAAGTGCGTTTGCCGAGGAAGTAAAATGTAGCAAGTGCGGCTTTAAAAAAGCAACGATAGAGCCTGAGGATGGCGAAGTATCCGGTAGGACTAAAGCGGCTCCTGTGAAACTTTTGTCGGGTTGACTGCCATAATTTCAAACCTCTGTGAGCCTTTGGCGATATTTGCAAAACATTCTATACTTCTGCAACTTTATAAATCGATGTCTCACTTTTGAAACAAGTAAATTCGAGGTTTTCAATGGCGGATCAAAATCAGATAGAAGTAAAAGTTACCAATCCAAAAATGAATGTTTTGGCCGTTATTTCTTTCACGATATCGCTGCTTGGCATTCTTACCAATTTTGTCATTCCTATTATTGCTCAAGTCGGTGCAATCGTTTGCGGGCATATAGCAAGATACCAGGTTCGTCATAGCAATGGATCTGAAACTGGTTATGGTATCGCGCTTGCCGGATTAATAATAGGTTATTTAACCATTCTTTTCTCTATTATTGGGTATGGCATTGTGGGGCTCGGGTTACTAGCGTTATTTAATACAGGAAAATTTGGATAACCGTTCCTAGTTATTTTCCCATAGTTTCTAGGCCCTCATGTGGCCTTATTGAGGCCTATTATTTAACCGGTAATTAATTTGGTAGGGTAGTATGTTTGATCAAAAGAAATCTTGCGTTCCGGGTGTCTACATCATCCACGAAAATGAGGAATGGACGGCACCACTGTTATCTGCGCTTAAAGATTACCAAATTCCCTATTACGATTGGAACACATCGTCAGCTATCTTTGACCTTTCTGCCCCTGCTCCTCCAGGAATTTTTTATAATCGAATGAGCGCCTCTTCTCATACACGAGGAAACCGTTTTGCTCCCGAGATGACCATTGGAATTTTAGCATGGCTGGAGTCGCAAGGCCGCCACACGCTGAATGGTCGGAACGCACTCAATTTAGAGATTTCAAAATTAGTTCAGTATGCCGCGTTGGAACGGGTTGGTTTGTTAACGCCAAAGACTTTTGCGACTTCATCGCGCGAGGACATTGTCAAAGCATACAAGGCACTGCCTTTTGATAATGTGATTACAAAACATAACCGCGCAGGCAAGGGGCTCGGTGTTCAGTTGCTTAAGTCAGAGGAAGCTGTAATTGAGCATGTTAACAGCTCATCATTTGAAGATTCTATCGACGGACTAACCCTTGTTCAGCAATACATTGATGCGCCGGACAGTTCCATTACCAGAGTTGAGTTTATAGGGCGTGAATTCTTTTATGCAGTTAAAGTCGATGCTTCAAATGGTTTTGAACTTTGCCCTGCCGATGTTTGTGCCTTAGATGGTGGTTTTTGTGCGACAGAGGCAGATGAAAGGTTCCCGTTTGACATCATTGAGGGTTTTGAAAACAGTGATACAGGAAAGGCATTGTTGCCAAAGATGAAGTCTGTAATGGAAAATGAACAGTTAGATGTAGCTGGATTTGAGTTTGTCACTGATGAAGCAGGTAAACATTATTGTTACGACATCAATACGAACACAAACTACAACACTGATGCGGAGAACCGTTGTGGCAAATTTGCGATGCAGCGGCTTGCAGAATACCTAGGCGCTGAATTCTCTGCACATTATGGCGACAAGTTAAAAATGGTGGGATAAAAATGAATAAGATAACTTGGATCTAAAGCAGTCGGCGCACACATCATAAATGCTTATCTCATGTATCTTTGTCTGTCATCTTGGAAATATGTTAAGAAAAGCTACTAACACACCAAAGGGTTTATATGAAAAGTTTTTGGTTTTGTTTAATTCTGGCATCGGCGCTCAATTTGAGCGGTTGCTCGAGCATAATGAATGATAAGGTTCAACCGGTTTCGGTGGAAACGCCTGGTTGTCCTGGTGCTACCTGCAAACTGAGGAACGCTGACGGAACCTATTTTATTAACAAAACCCCTGGAACTGTAATGGTCAATAAGGCTTATGGTGATTTGACCGTTGAGTGTTCAAAGGACGGTGAAAAATCGACGAATTTTATTAAATCATCAGCTAACGCATCAATGTTTGGTAATATTATTTTTGGTGGCGTTATTGGTGCCGCAATTGACGGTGGAAGTGGAGCAGGCTTTGACTATCCAACCTCTATCCAAAATGGGTTAGTCTGTAAGAGCTTTGCGACATAAAGCTCTAAATATGAGCATGGTAATAAAAATAGGAGGGTCAAATGAAAGGTTTTATGCTTATTGCGTTTAGTGTGATTGCAGCTGTAGCGATGACTTCGAGCACTGGCGTTGCGGCGAGTGCAACGATGGAAACGGTAAAAAAACGGGGTCAACTAATTTGCGGAGTAAATACCGGACTTGCCGGTTTCTCGGCCCCAGATGACAAGGGCGTTTGGAAGGGCTTTGACGTGGATTACTGTCGGGCAATGAGCGTGGCTGTTCTTGGTGATCCGGATAAAGTTACTTTCAAGCCATTAACAGGGAAGACTCGTTTCCCGGCTCTACAATCCGGAGAAATTGATATTCTGTCGCGGAATACGACCTGGACCTTCCAACGTGATGTGAATCTAGGTTTCGAGTTCATTGGTGTTACCTATTACGACGGTCAAGGCTTCATTGTGCGTAAAAGCCTTGGTGTTAAAAGTGCAAAAGAGTTAAACGAAGCATCTGTTTGCATTCAGACAGGTACAACAACAGAATTAAACCTCGCTGACTTCTTCCGTACAAACAAGATGAGATTTAAATCGGTTACTGTCGAAGACGCAACTGAGGCTCGTGTGGCCTATGAAGCTAACCGCTGTGATGTCTACACTACTGACCGTTCAGGCCTTGCTGCCCAACGCTCTGTATTAAAGGATCCTAGTGCACATATCATTTTACCTGAGATTGTGTCTAAAGAGCCGCTTGGTCCTGTCGTTCGACACGGAGACAATGTTTGGGGCGATATTGCGCGCTGGGTTAGGAACGCTTTGATCGTTGCTGAAGAGTTAGGCGTAAATCAGAGTAATGTCGATCAAATGAAAGAATCAAAAAACCCTGAAATCAAGCGTCTGCTCGGAACGGAGGGAGATTTTGGTGGTATGCTCGGACTTTCGAAGGATTGGGCGTACAATGTAATTAAATCCGTCGGTAATTATGGAGAGATATACGACCGCCATATCGGTCCGAAGACGCCGATCGGCCTCGACCGCGGTGTTAATAATCTCTGGACAAATGGTGGCATAATATACGCTGCGCCGTTCCGGTAATTCTAGGGCCGGCGGAGGCCGGAAATCAATAAGAGCCCGGTTCGTAATTTAAGTACGAACCGGGCTCCTTACTTGAATTTAAAAAACTGTAGGATAATAGGTTGCTTAAACGGGCGTTACCAGTATGGCACCAGATCTAAAAAGTGGTGGGAAAAACCCACCCCATGGTAAGCGTTGGTGGTATGATCCTAAATTTCGTTCGACTATATTCCAGGCTGCTTTCGTAGTAGTCTTGGTGACATTCATCGTTTTTATTGTAAATAACACCCTTGCAAATCTCGAAAAACGAGACATTCGGGCAGGATTTGGTTTTTTGAACGAGCCGGCAGGCTTCGAAATTCCAATAACCGGACTTGTCGAATATTCTGTAGATGAAGGCTCGACACACGGTGCAGTTTTCCTTGTTGGCTTACAAAACACATTTCTTATATCTGCAATTGGGGTCATTTTAGCGACTGTTCTCGGATTTATCTTAGGTGTTTTGCGTTTATCCAATAACTGGATTGTTACACGGCTCGTGGGTTCATTCATCGAAATCGTTAGGAATATTCCGCTTCCGCTTCAATTTATTTTTTGGCAGACAGCGGTCTTTATTATTTTTCTACCAAAGGTACGAGATCCGATTACAGTCCTCGACACAATTTATTTACATAATCGAGGTGTGGCCGCACCGAAGCCTCTTAGCGAACCGGGATTAGATTTAGTTATTTACGCATTTATTATCGCTCTTACACTCATAATTTTTTTGCGCAAATGGACGCGTCGACGTCAAGACGTTACAGGTGAACGGTTTCCGTTGGTTTGGGCAGTGGTTGGTTTGCTTGTAGGGCTGCCATTAGCAGTTTTTGCTATGACTGGATTTCCGCTTTCTTGGGAATATCCAGAGTTGGGCCGCTTTCGGTTTACCGGTGGCATAAGCATACCAATTGAACTTTTTTCTGCGCTCACGGCTTTAACGATTTATACTTCAGCATTCATCGCGGAAATTGTGCGCGCGGGTATACTTGCGGTTTCAAGCGGACAGACAGAGGCAGCTTACGCACTAGGCTTAAGACGTGGTTCGACACTGCGACTGGTGATAATCCCTCAGGCCCTCCGTGTAATCATTCCACCTTTAATTAGTCAGTACTTAAATCTTACCAAGAATTCATCGTTGGGGATTTTGATCGGCTATGCCGATTTATTTAATGTTTTCGGTGGTATTTCGCTTAATCAAACCGGGCAGGCAATCGAAATTATCTTTATGTCAATGTCCGTATATCTGTGTTTCAGCCTACTAATCTCTTTGTACATGAATTGGTACAACCGTCGCATTCTGCTTACGGAGCGTTAAACAGTGGAAAATAAAACAAACAAGAATGAAAGCGCATTCGTTCGCACTAGATACCTAGAACAATCGGCACCGCCAAAAGCAATGTCTGGCACCATTGGCTGGGTGCGTGAAAACCTATTTTCGTCGCCACTTAATGCAGTTTTAACGATTGCGTCGCTGTATTTTCTTTATTTAGTTGTGCCGCCGTTTGTTCAGTGGGCGTTTGTAGACGCAGTCTGGTTTGGAAATTCTAATAAGGATTGTGCCGGATACGAAGGCGCCTGTTGGGCTGTTGTAACAGCGCGGTTCGGGCAGTTCGTTTACGGGTTCTACCCTGAATCTGAGCGTTGGCGCCCCAATCTCGTCCTTATGTTGTTTGTGATCAATTTATTGCCGGTTTTGTGGGACCGCGTGCCCGGCCGAACTTTTTCAGCGATTTTCTTGGTTTCCGGTTTTCCGCTGGTTGCACTTTTCTTTATCCACGGTGGTATCGGCTTGGAAGTCGTCCCAACACCAAAATGGGGCGGTTTTATGTTGAACTTGATCATGGCAGCAGTGGCAATCATTTATTCGTTACCACTTGGTATTTTACTAGCTCTCGGCCGGCGATCGGAGTTCCCAATCATCAGTCGTTTTTGTGTGCTTTTCATAGAGTTTTGGCGCGGCGTGCCGCTAATCACCGTTTTAGTGATGGCATCATTTATGCTGCCATTTTTTATGCCAGACGGTTTCAACTTTAATGAATTACTGCGGGCACTTATTGGCTTAACTCTGTTTTCATCAGCATATATGGCAGAGGTTGTCCGGGGTGGTCTGCAAGCTATGCCGAGAGGGCAGGCCGAGGCAGCGCGTGCGATGGGTCTAACTTACTGGCAGTCCATCCGACTTATTATTTTGCCGCAAGCTTTAAAAATCACTATTCCGGCTATTGTCAACACTTTCATCGGGCTCTTTAAGGATACGTCTTTAGTTATTGTTATTGGTCTGTTCGATTTGCTGCAAGTCGCTAAGTCATCAGTAACGGACCCCAATTGGTTGGGTCTTGAACACGAAACCTATATTTTTGTCGCCATTGTTTTTTTCATCTCTTGCTTTGCGATGTCTCGTTATAGTCTGTATTTGGAACGCAAACTTGACACAAAGGGCAGAGAATGACCTAAGGGGTAGCATGAGTGAAAAGTTGAATAAAAACCGTATGTTAGACACATCGGGTCTTTCCAGTAAAGCCGTAATTCAGATGAACGGTATTAATAAATGGTTTGGCCAGTTCCACGTTTTGCGCGATATAGATCTCACGGTGTGCCGGGGTGAACGGATCGTGATCTGCGGACCATCTGGGTCCGGAAAATCGACGTTAATTAGATGTATCAATCGACTCGAAGAGCATCAGGAGGGCTCAATTTTCGTCGATGACATCGAGCTGACAAGTGACCTTAAGCAGATCGACAATGTACGACGCGAAGTGGGTATGGTGTTTCAGCATTTTAATTTATTTCCTCACCTTACAGTTTTGGAAAATTGTACCTTGGGTCCAATCTGGGTTCGTAACTTGCCAAAGGTTGAAGCCGATGAAGTCGCGATGGAATACCTGACCCGAGTGAAAATACCTGAACAAGCGGACAAGTATCCCGGCCAGCTTTCCGGCGGTCAGCAACAGCGGGTTGCTATTGCACGGTCTCTGTGTATGCGGCCAAAAATTATGCTATTCGATGAACCAACATCCGCACTTGATCCGGAAATGATTAAAGAGGTGCTCGACGTGATGGTCGATCTTGCTGATACGGGCATGACGATGTTGGTTGTAACCCACGAAATGGGGTTTGCGCGTCAGGTAGCGCATAGAATTATTTTTATGGATGATGGGCAGATTGTGGAGCAGAATGAACCGGAAAAGTTTTTCAATAATCCCCAATCGGATCGGACTAAACTTTTTCTAAGCCAAATTCTTTGATACTCAATGCAGTATTTGAGTTTGTCACTGATGAAACAGGTAAACATTACTGTTTCGATATCAATACGAACACAAACTACAAAACTGATGCGGAAAACCGTTGTGGTAAATTTGCGATGCAGTGGCTTTCCGAATACTTAGGCGCTGAATTCTCTGAGCATAATGGCGATAAGCTAATAATGTCGGGATAAAAAACTTCTGATTATTATTATTTTTGAGTTTCCGGAGTATGTATTTCTTAGATCTGTATCCTACAAGTAGGCAATGTGAACTATTTTCGCTCGATGAATTGAGATGTTATTCAAAAAGAGAATTTGCTCTTTTTTCTTCAGCCACCTCTATCTTGTGATGCTTGTTCAAAAGGTCTTAAGAAATTGTAGTAGTCATTAAAGTGTAATGAACTGCATGTATTCTAAAGTTGTTTGATTATCAAAAGCTGCACGCGTGCAGATTTTGGCGGTGGAGCCATGGTACGCAGCAGAGTTGTGCAATATTTGATTAAAAACGCACTACCATGACTAAGATTTCAGCAGTTAGGTTTGGAACTAAAGGATCAAAAGAAAATTACCATGACTAAAGACTCACCCCTCGGCCTATTTGAGCGTTACCTCTCTCTCTGGGTGACGCTATGTATTGGTGCTGGTGTTGGCCTCGGTACGATTTCACCGTCTTTTTTCCAGGTCGTAGCAACGCTCGAATATGCCGGTGTCAATCTGGTGGTGGCTATTTTTATTTGGGTGATGATTTACCCGATGATGGTACACGTTGATTTTGCAAGTATCAAAGACGTTGGGCGTAAGCCAAAAGGCCTGTGCATAACCTTGGTTGTGAACTGGCTTATAAAGCCCTTCACTATGGCTGGGCTTGGAGTGTTGTTCTTTGAATACCTCTTTTCTGGTTTGGTCGATCCCGAAACAGCGAGGGAATATATTGCTGGAATGATACTACTCGGAATTGCGCCATGTACTGCGATGGTATTTGTCTGGAGCCAATTAGTAAACGGAAATGCTAGTTATACACTGGTGCAGGTATCTATTAACGACCTCATTATGATTGTTACTTTTGCACCGTTGGCTGCCCTTTTGCTAGGCGTAACCGATATTGCTGTGCCTTGGGAAACTCTGGCGGCTTCTGTTTTTTTATATGTTGTAATTCCGTTAGCAGCAGGATATCTGACCCGTAAAAAGCTACTGCAGTCTGGTACGCGAGGTAACGTTGAATGGTTTAGTGCTAAAGTAAAGCCACTCTCTATTGTGGGATTACTGGCTACCATTATCTTGCTTTTTGGATTTCAAGCGGAAACCATATTAACTAAACCAATGGTTATTGGTTTGATAGCTTTACCGTTACTTATTCAAACATATGGAATCTTCTTAATTGCTTATAGCTGTGCATATATTATGCGTGTACCATTTTCTACAGCAGCGCCAGGTGCACTAATTGCAACCTCCAATTTCTTCGAGCTGGCAGTAGCGGTTGCTATCGGTTTATTCGGCCTTCACTCAGGTGCAGCGCTTGCCACCGTGGTCGGTGTATTAGTTGAGGTGCCGGTGATGCTATCGTTAGTAGCATTAGCTAATAGAACAAAAAATAAGTTTGTGGCTGTTTGAAATTATTTTTCGATCAGAAATAACGAGCTTTCTATTTTTTCAGAAGAAAAAGATATTTTTGAGGGATCGTCTTTGGACTATCTCTTCCCGATGATAATGCTATGCCCTATTTTGTTCTAGTAGGGTTCTGACATGTACTGATATTTTCTTAAAACTAACATCAACTTTGAATGCCTGTTGATTTTGATCATCAGCTTGTATGATATGAAAAGGCAAGTACACTCAAAAAAATTTTTAAAAGATTATGTAGATTTTGCTGGAAATTGAGGTAGCGGCCTTATTAAGAGGGGTTTAGAATGGAGAAGTTTGCGGAGTCATACCTTCAACGAGGATTTGCTTCTGAATATTCGGTTTCGTTCGAATGGCCAAAAACGACTTGGTACAAGGGAATACATTGCCGCACACGCGGTATAACACCCACCCAATCATTCCTTCTTGGTTGCGTTTACGGATTCGAAGATAAACACCTGGTTGAAGCCAAATTCAGTGCAAGCGCTAAGGGTATTGCCTATAATTTTAGAGATAACGGCAGTAATTTCGAAACCACAATCGACACACCAATCACGCCTGAGTTTTGCGATGAGATGGTGACTTTTTTCGAAGATGCAAAAGAAAGATGGATCAGAGAGCGGGCACAGGTCGTCTCAAATGAGCTGCTAAATAAAGAATTTCTCTCATACGAAGAAATTCAGCATATTCTGGCAAAGAATGTTGGAAGAACATACTGTTTAGGTAAATTTTCGCACAACTATGTTTTAACTTTTCTTGTTAGCAACAAGATGGCGAAAGAGTATCTAGTGAGAACCAAGACAGACAAGCGTACTCAAACTCTATACACCCGATATGATAATCCAAACTTACCCGACGGTGAAATTCTAGAACAACCGCGTGAAGAACAGGTTGTTGAGGCCCAACGAGGTCAAGAGCAGGGCAGCGATGAGGAATTAAATGAGGATCAGATCTTAAAAGATCAGTCTGTAAAAGAGACTCCAAGCGAGGGGCAGACCGAAAGAGATTAACTGTGATGAGATATTATCTTTATATTTATCAATAATTTACAGTGCTTTGTAAATATTCTTATATAATAATCGTTATTTATGTTTTTCTGAATTATTTAAGCTTTTTTATAAAAACAGGATGGAATTTGTTGAGGGGTGAGGGAACCTATGCGCGGTAGATACTACTGGACGCTGGTATTGGTAACAATGGTCGGGACATTAATCGCGGCAGCTTGGGTTTACGATGCCGAATACAAACTCAAGATTTTCCCCAACTTCAGAAATGGCTATGTTGTTTTTGTGCGGTCTGATCATGTTAGAAAATGTGATGTAAGCGGTGGCGTGACAGTTTGCTATCAAGGCTGGGACCTTAAAACTAACCGGCCAAAATAGGCCCTGTTGGTGGTAAATTTTTCGAACTATGAAGGCCAGCCTGGCAGATTTTGGACTAGGATTGAGATTAAACCAAAAAAAATTCCAAGCGACTGGATATCGTTCGGTATTTGCCCAACTAAAATAGATCAGCCGTCGGGAATAAGGATTTTTGTCCCAGCGGCGCGTTCAACAACCTTAACGATCTCGCTTAAATCGCCGCCCCGTAGCCCCATCGCTAAGGCTTGTTGAATGGTCTGATAGGTCGCGCTTCCGACGGCTTGCGGCACTTCCAGGCGTTCTGACTCCATTCGCCATAAGAACGCATCTTTTTCAATTATATGAAATGGTGCCTGTAGATTAAAACTTCCTTTCATAATCGAGTTGGGAATTTTCGACAAGGATGCGCTATTCTGGCCCGATCCAGAATTGATTACGTCAAGGACCTTGTGCGGATCGAGGCCGCCTTTTGATGCCAATGTTAAAGCTTCCAGGCCAATCACCAAATTCGTGAAAGACATGATGTTATTGCAGACTTTGGCTATTTGAGCCTGCCCCACCTTGTCACCGACGTAATGGATATCGCGGGCAAATGATTTCAAAAAAGACTCGACTTGGTCGTACACTGTTTGCGGGCCGGAAGTAATAACCGTAATGTCAGCGTCCCACGCTCGTTGCACCCCGCCGGTAATAGGGGCATCTAGCATCGGAATGCCATTCGCTGCGAGGGCTTCTTCTATCTCCGTGACTGCTTCTGTGCCCATCGTGCCAAGATTGACGAAGGTTTTCATTTGTTTACCATTGAGGACACCATTCTCCCCGGTGACGACCGTACGGAAGGTCTCGATGCTTGGCATACAGGCAAAAACAATCTCAGATTCGTTTGCAACGGCAGCTGGAGAGCTAACAATTTGTGCTTGCTTGTTTGCTAAACCTACGGTGGCTTCTGAGTTTATGTCATAGGCTACAATCGATTTTTCTTGATGCAGTATGTTCGTCGCCAAAGGCTCACCAATACTTCCGGTTCCTATAAATCCCACCCTCATTTTTAATTCTCCAAACCAGTTTTGATGGATCCAACATGCTTAAATTTTTGGTAATGTTGATCTCTTCAATAAACAGTAAGTAGGACTCAAATACAGCTTTGCTGGAGATAAAGGTGAACTTGATCCTTTCAAAATATTATCCCCAAGATCAAAGAACATACAGTGCTGGGAGTGATAGCTTAACACTTTGAAATGGAATTCTTAAGGTTTACCCTGCAAGCACTTTCTATGACCCCTCAAAAGCAATATTTTCCTTTATTTAGGCTTTAATTTTAATGCTCGTTCTGGATTAAGAAGCACATCATAATAGGAAATAGAACACCCCATGATTGGGGGTAAATTAGGATACTCAGATTTAATAGCCTCTCGCGCAAATGCACCATTCGACAGGCCTTTCAGCAGCAGCCCTAAAAATGCTGTGCCTTCTTTATTTTCATGTATGACCGACAGGACTTTACGCTCCAGAGCGGCACAAGATGATTCAGTACCCTCCTGTATTTGGGGGTAAAATAGCAAGCCTGCGAACACAGCAACTAATATCAGTAAGGTTTTCATTATGAACGAAATTCTTTACATCAAAAACTTTATAATCTTCGTTGGTTGGTAATGTATCATTAAAGTGTGTGATTTTGAAACGCAGAGCAAGTTTTGTTTTAGCTACGCTTAATAGTGACTTTTTTTACGATCTCCTTAGGTGCCACGTTTCCTGTTGTTGTAGGCATCTGATGCTGGGGTTAGCGTTACAAACATACAAAAAATGTGAAAAAATATTGGTTGCGAAGATAGGTCTTCATGTCAATAAAATGGTGTTTTTCCCACCAGACAATTTTGGCATTGTGCGCTATTGTGCGTTACGGAAACTTTTCTATATAGAAATCGTGAGTGTATTGTTAACCAGTTTTTTTAAGGCGTAACTCAAACATGATAAAAGGTTTAAAAAATCTTATCTTCGGCAATGATGAAGAAGAAAGTGTCGCTGCTGGCTCACACAATGACGCAGCGCTCCATCATGCAGCTGCAGGCCTGCTGATTGAGGCGGCTATGATGGATGGAACGTTCGACCCTACCGAAAGAACTAAAATTTCAGACTTGCTTGTTAAGCACTTTAAGTTGCCCGAGGACGTGGTAGGGGAAATTATTAGCGCAGCGGAAGAGGCAAATGCCGAACTTGTTGAACTCTATAGTATTACAAAGGTTGTTCGTGATCATTTTGACGAGAGCGAACGAATTCGAATGATAGAAATGCTTTGGGAGGTAGTTTACTCTGACGGCACCCTAGATGATTTCGAAACCAATATGATGCGCCGAGTTGGAGGCCTTTTATATGTATCTGACAGGGAAAATGGTGATGCAAAAAAGAGAGCCGCGCGGCTAGTCAACGGGGAATGTTGATTTGGCCAAAGGTGTAAATCTGGCAGGACCCGCGCCTGGCTTCCTAAAAATGCCGGACTACGAGGTTACTGTAGAGAGAGAAGGTAGGAGAATTCGTGCATTGGTTATGGGTGAATGCATTGCAGACTCCTGTCGTACGTTCCTAATGCGTGAGAGTAATCACAGTCCCGTGTACTATTTTCCGCCGGCTGATGTTCGTTCTGAACTAATTGAGAAATCTGACTATGACAGTTTTTGACCATTCAAAGGCGTGGCGTCTTATTACTCAGTTCGGGTAAATAATAAATTCGAAAAAAATGTCATATGGTCTTACGAAGAGCCTTTTGACGAAGGGGAGGAATATGCCGGTTATATGGCATTCTTCGAGAACCGGGCCGAACTAAAGATCGGATAATTGGTATCAAAGTTCGGTCACTCTTTAAAATAATGGGGTGTCATTGTGGATAATTTTCCCGATCCAAGTTTAATTTACGACGATATATGGCGCAACTTGGCAAGAGGTTCGAGCGATCCAAAATCTGAATACCGGTGGATGAATTTATCAAGTTCACTTGAGCATAGAGGATCGTCCGTTCGCACGGTTGTTCTCAGGGAAGCCCAAAAGGATGAACTGACACTCCGCTTCCATTCCGACCGCCGTGCTCAAAAAGTTAATCAGATTGAAAATTGTTCGTTTGTTATGGCCCACTTTCATGACCGTAAACGCGGAATACAAATCCGCATGACGGGAAATGCGATGATTGCCAGTCAATCAGTGAGGCATGAGGCATGGTCGAAGCTATCAAATCATCAGCGGGAACTTTACCAATCAAAACAGGTCCCCGGAGATCCTCGTGAAAAGGTTCGCGCTTGCTCACAAGTGCGGAGAATTAATGACAAAAACTTTTGCGTAATTGAGATTCTGATTTTGGAAATAGATTGGTTGTCACTTAACCGAGATGAGCATTTGAGAGCTTTATTTCGGTGCGACACTGACCATATAAAAGCAGAATGGATAACTCCCTAGCCATTTATTTCTTAGGGATCAAAAAATTTATTTCCTCAGATCAACAATTTAAATACCTCTCACTTTAAAAGTCGTTAGGCAGCGAGCTTCGGCTTCTTTCTGCGTTTCCGATTTCGCCGGCCATGCCGATTTTTGCTACTTTGCTTCATATTAACTTTATTGTTTCTCGGAGCTTGGGATTTTTTATTTTTTGCTTCGTTCTTTAAAGGCTGCTCCTCGTGGTAGGGGTGATCATTGGATACAGGCACTGTTTGGCGAATGACTTTCTCAATGCTCTTCAAATAGTGACGTTCATTCGCTTGGCAAAAAGATATTGCTATTCCTTGCCGGCCTGCGCGGGCAGTTCTCCCAATACGATGCACATAGTTTTCGGGCTCGTTTGGTAAATCAAAATTAATCACATGGGTGATGTCTTCAACATCTATTCCTCGCGCGGCGATGTCCGTCGCAACTAATACCCGAATGCTACCAGTTCGGAATTTATCGAGTGCCTTCTGTCGTGCATTTTGGCTTTTATTTCCGTGAATTGCATCAGCATTGATGCCGGTTTTCGTTATCTTTTCTGAAATTCGGTTCGCGCCATATTTGGTGCGCGCAAAAATGAGGGCGCGTTTTATTTTTTTATCGCTAAGCATTTCGATGAGTAATTGTATCTTCTTATTTTGCGGAACGAAGAGCACCTGCTGCTCAATTTTTTCGACGGTGGTCGCTGGTGGTGTAACTTCAGCCAAAACAGGTTTTGTGAGTAGTTTATCCGCAAGTCCCTTAACATTTTTTGGCATTGTGGCAGAAAAAAGGGCTGTTTGGCGGCGATCTGGCAATTGTGAAGCAATTTTCCTTACATCATGAATGAAACCCATATCGAGCATGCGGTCTGCTTCATCTAAAACAAAGATCTGAACTGAACGCAGGGACGCGTGTCCCTGCTCCATTAAATCGAGCAATCGACCTGGTGTTGCAACAAGAATATGAACACCACGGTTTAATTTCTGTATTTGCGGCCGTATTGATACCCCGCCAACCGCAACCATAGAACGTAGTGGTAGTTCTTTGGAATAAGCATGAATTCTGTCAGTAATTTGCCCCGCAAGTTCCCGGGTCGGAGCGAGTATTAGCGCTCTTGGTTCACGGCGCAGCGCTTTCTTACCCCCGGTTGCCAATAAATGGAGCGTTGGAAGTGCAAATGCAGCGGTTTTCCCGGTACCGGTCTGTGCAATCCCCAAAAGGTCCTTGCGCTCCATCATTGGTGTAATTGCATGATCTTGGATGGGGGTAGGGTCCGTGTAACCCTCCGATTTTAATGCTCGTAATAATGGTTTCGCCAATCCAATGCTTTGGAAGTTAGACATAAATCGTTTTCTTTCTAAGCGAGTAATGTCCCGTTTGTCCTACTTATCAAAAGCAGAAAATCACGCGCATTAAATAAAGTCATATTTTTCTGTTAACTTAAAATCACCGCACTATATGAAGTTTAAGTTTGCAATATGCGTGCCTGCCGTGGATACGTGTGCGTTTATTGTTCGAAAGTCGAGAAACGAAGTAGTAGAGATGCGGAGTTATCCAATGAGAACAGACCAATATCAGGACGAATTACGCGAGCTTTTAACAGAAATACCGGAAAACAAAAGATTGGAATACTTGATCGAGGAGCGTGAATTAGTAGACGACGAGGCACCCGATGAAATGTGTTTGCAGATGCTGGGGATTATCGATGATGCTATTGCTGAAGTATTAAAGGCCTCATGATTGTTGGTTACAAGATATGTAAAATATAATTTTGGAACATTTTTATTTAGCTAAGATATTCCAAAGGTGGAGGTTTATTGAGGGAACGATACAAGAATTGTGCTAGGTGCGGAAGAACAGGCGATGTCTTTTTTCGGTGTCAATATCATAAACTTACAGGCTGGGTGTTTCTTTGCGGTACCTGTTTACATGCCATAAAAGAAGAATTTCCCGACACTTATCAATATGGTGGCACTTGGAAGAGTAAAAAAAAATAAGGCCAAATCAATCCCAGTTGTTTAATTAAAGTTTTTTGTTGTCACTGCCACACAGGGTTTTTATACCAGTTCCAATAAGCCTTCCACTCGATCTGCATCTTCAGCAGGTTTGTCCCACCTAATGCGATGAATTCTCGGAAAACGCATTGCGAGACCAGATTTATGGCGACTTGAAATTTGAACAGCGTCAAATGCGACTTCAAATACAAGTCCGACCTCAACAGCGCGAACAGGTCCAAAACGCTCTTTTCCGTGTGCCCGTACCCAACGATCAATCTCGACCAATTCAGTATTTGTAAAGCCCGAATAAGCTTTTCCGACAGGAACCAGTTCATCAACTCCATCAATGGTGCTCCGCCAACAACCGAAGGTATAATCAGAATAAAAGGAGGATCGTTTGCCGTGGCCCCGCTGTGCGTACATAAGCACGCAATCAGCAACTAGCGGGTCTCTTTTCCATTTAAACCAAGGACCTTTTGGTCGTCCCGGAAGGTAGGGACTATTCATTTGCTTCAACATTAACCCTTCAATGCCATTTTCCCGAGCTCGATCTCTGATGGTTGAAAGCTCTTCCCAGTTTGAAAAGTTTATTTGTGAGGAAAAGTCAATTCGGTTTGATGCTATCGCATCAACCCAATGTTCTAATGTTGTGCGCCTATCGATAAGCGACTTCGATCGCAAGTCCATGTCATTATGAAATAACATATCATAAACCCGAAAATGGGCAGGATATTCTTCGAGCAGTTTTTTGCTGGGTTTCTTCCGACCTAGGCGTTTTTGCAGATCGTTAAACGGCGCGACAACACCGTCACGTACTATCAATAATTCGCCATCGACAACACCTCTGAACTTTGTTGCGCTCACTATGTCTGGGAAGGCTTGTCCAATATCATCGCCCGTCCGAGAGTAAAGTTTGCACTCCTTGCCATCGCTAACAAGAATGGCTCTTATGCCATCCCACTTCCATTCGGCAGCAAAGTCTTGGTGTTTTAAATCCATAAGGGCGTCTTTTGTTATCGGATTTGCTAACATTAAAGGTCTAAATATTAATTTGTCATTGATGCTTGGTGGCGGTGCTTTTGCCTCCAGCCATGCAAATAAATCTTGATAGGGAGGCTTAAGTCCGAACCAAAGCTCCTCTATTTCTGAGGGTGTTTTATTGCCGTAATCGGCTAATGCGAGCTTGACCAAGCGAGCAGATACCCCAACTCGCAAATTACCCATTATTAGTTTTAAAAATGCAAATCTTTCCGATGTATCTATTTTGTCCAATGTATTCTCAACAAGTTCATGAAAAGTTTTCCGGTTGGCTTTTTGCAAGTCTTCAACAACGTTTGTTAGATTGAAATGTGTCTTATTAGTTTTAGTGTTTGGCCATAAAAGAGATACGGTTTCAGCTAAGTCGCCTACATATTCGTAAGACAATTCGAACAATTTTTGGTCGGTTCGAGCAGAAATTAAACTCCGGATCACCGATGCCTTGGCATTAGGTAACTCCAATCCACCCGTTAATATGGCGACAGCCCAACCACGGTTCGGATCTTGTTCTTTTTTGAAATAGTCGATGAGTAATCGGATGCGACCGTTTCTTTGTGGAGTGCAATTCAGATTATCTAAAAGTTCTGAGAAGGCTTTCATTCGTTCTGCTCTTCGTAGCCTATCATTGATAGTGCCCTTGCTCTAATCCCTCTCGTTTCAGCGTAGTGAATTAGCGCTTCCTCACGCCCATGCGTTACCCAAATATCGGGTGCTTCAACTTCCACTATAGTTTGTGTCAACTCATCCCAGTCCGCATGATCAGAAATTATAAGTGGAAGTTCTACACCGCGTTGTCGAGCTCTTTGTCTAATTTGCATCCAGCCGGATGCAAAGCAAATTAAAGGATTAGTAAATCTTCGAGACCAACGATCCCTAGTGGCGCTTGGTGGTGCAATAACAATCTGCCCTATAAGGTCTTTTTTGTTTGCGTGCGAAACACTTTTCAATTCACCAAGCGGAACTCCGAGTTTCTTATACAAATCACAAACTTTGTTTATTGCGCCGTGCAAAAATATTGGGCTTTGATACCCTGCTTTTCTTAACAGAGCGATCACACGTTGTGCTTTGCCAAGTGCGTAGGCCCCTATCAAATGAGTACGATCAGGATTACGTTCTAAAGAGGCAAGTAATTTTTTAATCTCAGTGTGATCGTCAGGGTGGCGGAATACCGGAAGGGCAAATGTCGCCTCAGTAATAAAAGCGTCACACTGAATAACCTTAAATTGGTCGCATGTTGGGTCTTGCCGGCGTTTGTAGTCGCCAGATACGACAACCCTAGAACCTTTGTAGGTAAGAACTACCTGGGCGCTCCCGATAACATGTCCGGCCGGCTCTAGGGAAATATCCATTCCATTAAACTTAAAATTTCTTCCGTATTTAAGTGGTTCTGTATTTTTCCATGTATTTATACCCATGCGCATTTTTGCTATTTCAATGGTCTCAGGAGTGGCGATCACAGCTTCATGGCCCGGACGGGCGTGATCGGCATGGCCGTGAGTAACGATTGCTTTCGACACTGTTTTGATAGGGTCCAAATAAAAACCGCCGGGCACACAGAATAGCCCATTTGGTGTAACCTTAAGCCATGTCTCAGGTTTTGGCATAATCCAACACTTAAAAGGTAATGATATTCGGTCGGTTTGAAAATTCCGTTTATAGATTGTGATTTATGGTTTTCCTAGTAATAGGCAAGCAGTGCTGGCGCAGAGCCTATATGGATTGTTGATCTCCCACATTACACCTGGTTAGGCCCTCCAAGATTTTTATATAAACTTCAAATTGTGCGAATGTCAGAAGACTGGTTAGATTTCATTCAAACACCTCGCAAAAAAATACTAATGATTAGTAAATTATCCTATGGTCTTTTGGCTGGATGCAGTTTGGGCAGCTGGAGGAACACGTGTGCTAAATATCGTACGAATATGTGGCATCTTTATTGTTTTATTTATTGGAGGCTGCGTCTCGAATAGCTCCTTAGAAAACTCTGCTGCAAGGATACCCATGATAGATGCGCACAGTCAGGCCAGCAAATACGTTGATCTGGATGACATTATTCCCCTGATGAACAAGGCTGGCGTTTCCCGTACATTGTTGTCCGCACGTCGCGGTTTAAGTTGGCGCAAAATTAGCAGTCTTGCAGTGGCCAATCCTGAACGTATCACAGCATCCATAAGAACAAAAGGTGGCATTTATCGCGATAATTCGCCGAGATATTATCGGCGTCTTAACAAGCAACTTCAGGATCCAACCTTTGGTGCTATGGCCGAAATTATGATTTACCATGCGGAAAAACGAAAGGGTGACGCACCTGAAATTGACGTGAATTTTGCCGAACCTCAGCCTGCTGCTGCAATCTCTGCTGCTCGGTCCAAAGGATGGCCCATTATTCTACATATTGAATTTGCGACGTTGCCTGGAGATGAAAAACGCAGGGCGGAATTCATGGGCATGTTTGAGGAATTTCTTCGGTTGCAAAATGGATATCCTGTTGCACTGACGCATCTTGGTCAGCTACGAGCAAAGGAGGCTGGGAGACTGCTTGAAAATCATCAGAATTTACATCTGATCACATCTCGTTCAAATTGGTACGCAATTAATCAAGCGGGACAACCATGGACCGAAGTGGTCGCGGTTGGCGGATTAGTCCCAGCTTGGCGTGACTTAGTACTCAAGTATAGTGGCAGGTTCATTCTAGGTTTTGATAATGTTTGGCGAGAGGATTGGGGTTGGTTCTATATAAATCAGGCTCATATCTGGCAAAAAGTTTTACAAAGCCTGCCTCCTGCCGTAGCTCACGCGGTTGCGCACCGGAATGCTGAGCGCCTATGGGGATTGCCGACAGCTAATGTACCTTGACGGACGTTTCTAGGCATATGATGGTTAGGTTGCAAAAATCAAACGCTTGACCTGTTCAATCGCTCAAGGAGTTTGTAGTGTAAGTTGGGAAATTTATTTTGCTTCACAAATCGGGTGGCCGATTGGTTGGAAGGAGAATTAAGCAATGACTGAGAGCATTAAAATTGGGGGCGGTGCAGGATTCCTCGACGATAGGTTGGAGCCCGCGCTGGATATTCTCGAGAATGGTAATGTTGATTTCCTCATGCTAGAGCATCTTGCTGAGCGCACACTTGCGCTTCTTCAGGAAGCTAAGCGTTCAGGTAGACCGGGACATGTAGCTAATTTACGGCATCGAATGGAAACACTCTTGCCAACTGCTGCGGAAAAAAAAGTTCGCATAGTTACAAATCTTGGGGGAGCTGATCCAGTTGGTGCTGCTAACTTAGTTTGTGATGTTGCCAAAGAGTATGGTTTGAACAAATTAAAGGTCGCTGCGATCACGGGCGATGATGTTACTGAGATGGTAAGAGAACTCGATCCTGTTTTGGCAGAAACAGGGGGCAAACTCTCAGAGCTTGGCACTCCGTTGATTTGCGCCAACGCCTACATAGGAGCATTCGAAATGAAAGATGCTCTTGACCAGGGTGCTGATGTTGTTCTTGCAGGAAGAGTTGCCGATCCAGCATTAGCCGTCGCCCCATTGGCTCATCATTTTGGCTGGGGTCCGGAAGACCATGACAAACTAGCGTTAGGTACCATGGCCGGCCATATGCTTGAATGTGCGGGGCACGCGACAGGAGGAAATTATGCGGATGGCGGGAAACGAATGGTCCCCGACCTTGATCGCTTAGGGTTTCCAATTGCGGAAGTCAGCGATGAGAGTGTCATAATCACGAAGACGCGCGGTTCTGGTGGATTGGTAGATAAGCATGTAGTTCGACAGCAACTCCTTTATGAGCTTGGCGATCCCGGTGATTATCGCACGCCAGACGTCGTTATGGATATCAATGAAGTTACAGCAGAAGATTTAGGAAAGGATCGTGTTCGGCTATCGGGCGTCCGAGGCCGGGAGCGTCCCGATCAACTTAAGGTGCTATGCGGCGTTGACAATGGCTGGCTCGGAGTAGCAGAAATCTCCTATGGTGGATGGAATGCTGCGGGCCGCGCTAAACTCGCAGGGGAAGTTGTTACGAAGCGTCTGCGGCGTAACAAGACAGTATCGAATCTACCTTTGCGAGTAGATATCATTGGGGTAAACAGTGTCTTTTCGTTTGGTGAGCCAAACGAAGAAATGCTTGATGCCCGACTTAGGTTTTGTGTGCGGGCACCTGATAAAGAGAGTGCCCAAGCAGCTTTGGCAGAGGCTGAAACACTAGCAACTAATGGGCCTGCTGGTGGCGGTGGGAAAACTCAATCGTTACGACGAACTATTCGTACTTATGCTACCTACCTGCCGCGGGAACAAATCCAACCTAATTGGCAGATGGTGCAATAATGGCAAGACTACAACTCCATAAAATAGCGCACGGGCGCGCCGGCGATAAAGGTAATCGATCCAATATTGGGCTCATTCCTTATCGTGATGAGGATTATGACCTACTGTCTGAGCAGGTGACAGAAAAAGCAGTTAAGGATTATTTTGGTCAAATAGTTAAAGGCAAAGTACAGCGGTTTGACCTTCCATCGCTTAAAGCTTTTAACTTCATTTTAGACGAAGCACTTGAGGGGGGAGTTAATGATGCCCTCGCGGTAGATACGCACGGTAAATCTAGAGCTTCAATATTATTGTGCATGGAAATTGAGGTCCCTGATAATCACTGGGTGTTTGCTGAATGTTGACCGTATGACTGGTGTAATCATTGGTGTAAACACATCCAGCTGAGCACGAAAAATGTTTTGGAAGGGCGATAGAAAATTCTAACTTAACACATGCGTAAATTGATGCATTGCAATGGACTTTGACCATATGGAAATATTGCTCAGGCCACTCATCTCCTGTGATGCCCCAGCTCTAGAGGAACTCTTTCTTCAACTGGGCTATGACATGGATAGAAAAGAAATCGAAAAAAAAACCATTATTTTGGCAGGAATGCCTGGAGCCCACGCGATAGTAGCTGAGGTAGAATCAATGGTTGTTGGCTTTATCAGTTTACAAATTCTCCACTGGCCTCACGTTATCAATCCTGTTTCTCGAGTTACCGCGTTGGTTATTGATAAGGGGTGGCGCGGTAGGGGAGTAGGGCGCAAAATGATTAGTCACGTCGAAAAGCTGGCAATTTCTGATGGATGTTCATTAATGGAGGTCACTAGCGCCACTCATCGCGCAGAGAAGGGTACACACACTTTCTACAATCAGCTCGGTTATAGAAACGCGGCGAAGGAAACGACCTACTTTCGTAAAAAGTTATTAAAGTGAAATTTATTCGACTGTTAGAATATCCACCACCGGCGTTACACCTTTGACAAGATTGCACAACGCGAAAGTGGGGCCTTTGCCAACATTGTCAGTCGGCGAGCCAGAGAAAGCTGCGGTTTTTGAATTCAGAACTATTTCCATTGCAGCATGATGGTGTCCAAGTGCGACATAGTCGAAGGGGCACTCCTCAAGTTCTTTTAACGTTATAGGAGATGACCGTTCGCTATCTTTTTCATTTCCAACGAACAATCCATGCCCCATTCCAAGATACCAATCACAGCCATATGGACGCGGTGGCCAGTCACCAAGCGGCCGGTACTCTGGGATATGAGATACCATACCCTTGCCCCAAATCGCAACGCCATGCTTCCTCGCCCAAACGATTTCTCCATCTGGATTTGTTAATACTACAACATTTTCTATGGCGTTGAAGTCGTGGCGTTGAAATACACCATTTGGCTGCATGCAGTCATGATTACCCGGTATGATAAATACATCAAATGGCAGATCAGCTAGCGCATCCATAGCCCTAAGCACAACGTTCTCATGGGCCCGATTACTATCAAAGAGATCACCTGCAATCAAAAGAAGGTGTGGATCGCATTTCCCCATAACTTCTAGGGTTTCCTTGAATACCAAATTCGAACTCAGGGTAGTGGGTGCACATGCATCGTTATCTAAATGGATATCAGAGCAGTGCACTATTCTAAGGGATTCAGACATAGGGCTTTACAGCTGTTTAAATCTCAAAACATATTGTTTGCTTTTGCGATTAATTGGTGCCTAACTATTCGGTGTTGGGTCTGCGGTGAAAACAATTTTCTATTTTGTTAGTAACCGCCATAAGTACCAGAGTTATATTTGGTTATTGCTTTTTGTAATTTTGTTAAATCTTCGCATCCTGTCGGACATATCTCTTGCAGTTTTTTCCAATTTTGCTGAGCCTTAGCGGGTTTCTTAAGAGTTAAAAATAATTCTCCTTGATAATCCAGAGCTCCTTTGTGACTGGGGTTGATCTGGAGGGCCTTATTATAGGCCGCCATTGCTTTATCGAATTTTTCCATTTTTCTGTATGCAAACCCAAGATTGTTGTACACGTCGGCGTTTGTACCATCAGCTTCAAGTGCTTCTTTTAAAAAATAAATCGCACGATAATATTTTTTTTCTTTGATTAATTTTCTCGCAGCAGCTAACTCTTGCGCCGCTTTCCCCTTCAATTCTTCCTCACTTAGAGGATCATCAGCAGCGCGGACGTGGTTAGTTTGAGGAATGATCAAAAGCGCTAGTAATGCTAACCGTACGAATACCATCTAAGTTTCTCCTGATATGAGTTGAGGTTAAACCTTCCACGACCCATATATATAGATATGCTACACATAAAAACCAACTTTATGAGTTATCCGGTACTTAGAAATCATGAGATTTTATGTCAACTCTTCTGCAATTAGTGACTTCAACGACTTGCCCTGCAGTTCACTTAGGGTCTTTGTTAGGTTGGTTTATGGACTAAAACCACGAATTTAGAGTGTCAGGTTGTTAATTTTCAATGTTTTTATATTTTAAAAAGCTTATAAAAAACAATTGTTTATGCTTTATTTTTCTGCCCGCTGTTATACGGGCTTGCACCTGCGGTTTCTCTCTCTATATTGCAAAAAAAGTCGACGGAAAGGTCGTCTAATGTCGTTTCTTTATTACGGATTTGGATCCGTTTTTTGGCAAGGTTGGAAATGACGGATTTATTGAAAGAATACGTCCCGATTGTAATTTTTTTAGCAATCGCAATAAGTATGGCTGCAGCAATGTTGCTTGCAAGCTACATAGTTGCTCGGCAAAAGCCCGACTCTGAAAAACTGTCGGCATACGAATGTGGTTTTGAGGCATTTGATGACGCACGCAGTCAATTCGATGTTCGATTTTATTTGGTTGCCATACTTTTTATAATTTTTGACTTGGAAGTCGCCTTTCTATTCCCTTGGGCAGTTGCACTCGGTGACATTGGGGTGTTTGGGTTTTGGTCTATGATTTTATTTTTAGGCATTTTAACCGTTGGTTTTATTTACGAATGGCGCAAAGGAGCTCTTGAATGGGAGTAGGACTTAATAACAGTGTGGCGCCACCGAGCGGTGGTACTAACGAAGTTATGACCGCCGTCACAGAAGAACTGTCGGATAAAGGTTTTGTAGTCGCTAATTTTGATAAGTTAGTTAACTGGGCCCGTACGGGATCACTTTGGCCGATGACGTTCGGGCTCGCTTGTTGTGCGGTTGAAATGATGCATGCATACATGCCGCGCTATGATCTTGACCGATTTGGCGTGGTTCCACGGGGCTCTCCACGCCAATCCGACGTCATGATTGTGGCTGGCACACTCACAAATAAGATGGCTCCAGCTTTACGCAAGGTATACGACCAAATGGCCGAACCTCGCTGGGTTATATCAATGGGTAGCTGTGCAAATGGCGGGGGGTATTATCATTACTCATATTCGGTAGTGCGTGGATGCGATCGTATTGTTCCGGTTGACATTTATGTTCCTGGGTGTCCGCCGACTGCGGAAGCATTAGTTTACGGTATTTTGCAATTGCAAAAGAAAATACGCCGTACCGGAACAATAGCTCGTTGAGCGTACTGCACCAAGAAAGAAACAGTGATAGTTGTGTCGTATTATGGATGAAAAGAGCCAGACATTATTAGAGCTGCAGGAGCATTTGATGCATCTTTGCCCTGCGGACATCAAAAGCCACAGTGTAGCAAACGGTGAGTTAACTATTCATGTAAAAGCGGCCCAATTAATCAAGGTTTTGCGAGTTTTGAAAACAGACACATCGTGCTTATTTCAAATACTAGTTGATATATGTGGGGTTGATTTTCCTGTTCGTGAACCTCGGTTTGATGTGGTTTACAATTTGTTATCGCTAAAACACAACCTCAGAATCAAAGTTAAAATTGCTGTCGATGAAGAAGATTGGGTGCCAACGGTTTCCGGTATATACCCATCTGCTGGCTGGTATGAACGGGAAGTTTGGGACCTTTACGGAATATTTTTTAAAGACCACCCAGATTTGCGTCGAATTCTCACTGACTATGGTTTTGACGGCCATCCTCTGCGAAAGGACTTTCCGTTAACGGGACACGTAGAAGTTCGCTACGATGATGAAGAGCGGAGAGTTGTTTACGAGCCGGTAAAATTAACACAGGATTTTCGCAATTTTGATTTTTTGAGCCCATGGGAGGGCATGACCCCAGATTTGCCGGGGGATGAAAAATCTGACGCTAAGGATTCTGAGGGAATATCGTAAGATGACTTCCGAACAAAAGCTCAAAACAATGACAATTAATTTTGGTCCGCAGCATCCGGCAGCTCACGGGGTGCTGCGTATGGTCATGGAGATGGATGGTGAAATTGTAGAGCGAATTGATCCGCATATCGGGCTTCTGCATCGCGGTACGGAAAAGCTGATTGAGTATAAAACTTTTCTTCAGGCAATTCCTTATTTTGACAGGCTTGACTATGTGGCGCCAATGAATCAAGAACACGCTTTCGTTCTGGCGGCCGAAAAACTATTGAAACTTGAAGTTCCAAGACGAGGACAATTCATTCGTGTGCTTTACGATGAAATAGGTCGTATTCTGAACCATCTTCTTAACTTAACGGCCTTTGCGCTTGATGTTGGGGCTATGACCCCGATGCTCTGGGCGTTTGAACACCGTGAAATTCTTATGGAATTTTATGAACGTGCCTCGGGTGCTCGACTACACGCCGCGTATTACCGTGTAGGTGGGGTGCATCAAGACTTGCCCGCTGGATTATTGGAGGACATAGAGGAGTGGGCAGTTGGCTTCCCTAAATTTATTGATGACTTAGAAACGCTGCTTAATGAAAACCGTATCTTCAAACAGCGGACTGTTGATGTTGGTATTGTTTCGGCAAAAGACGCTATGGCTTGGGGGTTTTCTGGTCCCATGCTGAGAGGCTCAGGGATCCCATGGGATCTTCGGAAATCCCAACCTTACATGGTATACGACGAGCTGCAGTTTGATATCCCAGTAGGTAAGAATGGCGATTGCTATGACCGGTATCTTTGCCGAGTTGAGGAAATTCGGCAGAGTTTGAAGCTAATCCACCAATGTATTGAAAAAATGCCCTCTGGTGATGTTTTGGCGCGCGGGAAAGCGGCGCCACCGTCACGCGGCGAAATGAAGCATTCAATGGAGGCATTAATACACCATTTCAAGCTATATACAGAAGGGTTTCATGTGCCTGATGGTGATACTTACACAGCAGTTGAGGCCCCTAAAGGCGAGTTTGGTGTGTATCTTGTTGCAGATGGCACTAACAAACCTTATCGATGTAAAATCAGGGCTCCAGGGTATGCTCACCTTCAAGCAATGGATCATATTTGTAAAGGGCATATGTTAGCGGACTCAGTCGCAGTTCTCGGCTCTATGGACATCGTATTTGGCGAAATAGACCGGTAGTTTCAAAGATGGGCAGTAAATTCACATTTACAGATGAATACGAAGTTGAAGTTAAGCGCGCTTTGGGAAAATACCCTAATGATCGTAAACAAAGTGCTGTTTTACCGCTGCTTGATTTAGCTCAACGCCAAATTGGAGGGTATGTTTCCGATGAAGCGATTGATGAAATATCAATGATGCTTGAAATGCCGCGTATAAGGGTCATAGAGGTTGCAACATTTTACACCATGATTAATCTCAAGCCCGTTGGAAAGTTTCTGCTTCAGTGTTGCACCACAACCCCATGCTGGCTCAGGAATTCATCTGCTGTTGTGGAGGCTATTAGAGATCATCTAGGAATTGGAATGGGCGAAACTACCGATGACGGTGTGTTTAGCCTCATGGAGGTTGAGTGTGTTGGTGCATGCGTAAACGCACCCGTAGTTCAGATCAATGACGATCTTTATGAGGATTTAACGCCCGAGAATGTGATTGATGTGCTGGACAAATTAAGGGCAGGTGGGCAGCCAACGGTTGGTTCTCAAGTGGGCCGAACCAGTTCGGAGCCGATCGAGGGACGAACTACATTAATTGAGGCGATGAAATAAATGTTACAGGATAAAGATCGTATCTTTACCAATCTTTACGGTTTTGACGATTGGGATCTAAATGCTGCACGCTCTAGGGGCGTTTGGGACGAAACAGCAGAACTAATCAAAAAAGGTCGCGATTGGATTATTGAAGAGATGAAGGCCTCGGGTTTACGCGGTCGAGGAGGGGCCGGTTTCCCGACGGGCCTCAAGTGGTCATTTATGCCTAAAGAGGAAAGCGAGCGTCCCCACTACTTGGTTGTGAATGCAGATGAAAGTGAGCCGGGAACATGTAAGGATCGTGATATATTGCGTCACGACCCCCATAGGTTAATCGAAGGGTGCTTAGTTGCCGGATTCGCTATGGGTGCTCACACCGCGTACATATATGTGCGTGGTGAATTCTATAATGAAGCAATGAGGCTAGAAGCTGCTGTTGCGGAAGCTTATGAGGCTAAGTTGTTAGGCTCAAATGCCGCAAATTCAGGTTGGGCTTTTGACGTGTATGTTCATCGCGGGGCCGGCGCTTACATTTGTGGAGAGGAGACTGCGCTATTAGAAAGCCTTGAGGGCAAAAAGGGTCAGCCGCGACTAAAACCCCCTTTCCCAGCAATGTCCGGCTTATATGGTTGCCCTACAACAGTAAATAACGTTGAAACTATTGCTGTTGCTCCAACAATTCTTCGACGTGGCTCATCTTGGTTTACTTCCTTTGGACGAGAAAATAATTACGGTACAAAGGTGTTCTGTATTTCGGGGCATGTGAATCAGCCCTGTAACGTTGAGGAGGCCATGTCGACGCCTCTTAAGGATTTGATTGAAAAACATGCTGGAGGTGTTCGTGGCGGCTGGGATAATTTGCTAGCCGTGATACCCGGCGGTAGTTCTACGCCATGCATTCCACGAGAAGTTTGTGACGATATTCTTATGGATTTTGATGCTCTTAAAGAAGCTCAGACTGGTCTCGGCACGGCCGCGATCATAGTGATGGATAAATCAACAGACATAATAAAGGCGATTGCCCGACTTGCTTATTTTTATAAACATGAAAGTTGTGGTCAGTGTACACCTTGCCGGGAGGGTACCGGTTGGATGTGGCGAGTTTTGGAACGTCTCGCTGCAGGCAACGCAACGGTAGATGAAATAGATACACTATTAGATGTATCAAAGCAGGTGGAGGGGCATACAATCTGCGCTCTTGGTGATGCTGCCGCCTGGCCAGTTCAAGGTTTAATACGCCATTTCAGGCCAGTCATTGAAGAGCGTATTCTAAACGCGCAAGCTTCCTCAATAACAGCGCAAGCGGCCGAATAGGTGGATTGAAGGTTTTACAATGCCGAAAGTTACGATTGATGGTAAAGAGTTAGAGGTTGAAGCAGGGGTTTCGGTGCTTCAAGCCTGTGAACAGTCAGGGGTCGAGATACCTCGCTTTTGTTACCACGAGCGGCTATCAGTTGCTGGGAATTGTAGAATGTGTCTTGTTGAGGTGTCCCCGGGTCCTCCGAAACCGCAGGCCTCATGCGCATTGCCAGTCTCCGATGGCATGGAGATAAAAACGGACAGCGAAATGGTTCGTAAAGCCCGCAATGGTGTGATGGAATTCCTTTTGATAAACCACCCGCTCGATTGCCCAATTTGTGATCAGGGCGGGGAGTGTGATTTGCAAGACCAGGCTGTCGCATACGGACACGAGGGCAGCCGTTATGAAGAGAATAAGCGAGCAGTAAAAGAAAAATATATGGGCCCATTAGTGAAAACGATCATGACACGGTGCATACACTGCACGCGTTGTGTACGGTTTTCATCTGAAGTTGCCGGGGTGGATTCCATTGGGTTATTAAACCGAGGTGAACATGCTGAGATCTCGACGTTAGAGGAGGCGATACATTCCGAGCTTTCGGGAAACGTTATTGATCTTTGCCCAGTAGGAGCATTGACTTCTAAGCCTTATGCTTTCACTGCGCGGCCGTGGGAGCTCACCAAAACTGAAAGCATAGACGTTATGGATGCACAGGGATCCAACATTCGCGTGGATGCCCGTGGAAATGAGGTTTTGCGTGTTCTTCCTCGGTTGCACGAGGAAATTAATGAGGAATGGATATCAGATAAAACACGATTTGCATGTGATGGGCTTTCTCGCCAACGGCTGGATCGTCCATATGTTCGCGGTGAGCATGGGAAGTTAGCCCCAGTCGATTGGGGGACAGCATTTTCATCGGTCGCTGAAAAAATAAAATCTTTAGAGGGGAAGAATATTGCTGCGCTTGCTGGCGATTTGGCCTGCATTGAGAGTATGTATGCACTCAAGGAGTTAATGCGTTCGCTCGGTTGCCCTAATCTTGATTGCCGTCAAGATGGTGCAAAGCTGTCAGTGAAAGATCGCGCAGGATACATTTTTAATTCTGGTATTGCCGGACTTGATGAAGCTGACTCTTTGCTGCTGATTGGAACAAACCCTCGTGTTGAGGCATCCGTGCTTAATGCTCGTATTCGTCGTAATTGGTTCTCTAGGAGATTACCGATTGCATTAGTGGGGGAACCTGCCGATTTGACTTATGATTACGAGCATTTGGGCGCTAATCCGGACTCACTTCGTGCTCTCTCTGAAGGTAGGCACCCCTTTGCGAAAGTGCTTTCCGAATCAGAAAAGCCTATGTTGATAATAGGCATGGGCGCATTGACCCGGGCTGATGGGGAAGCCATCCTCGCTATGGCAAAACAAGTGTCTGATGTGCATGATATGGTTACCGATGATTGGAACGGTTTCAACGTGCTTCACACAGCTGCGGCACGTGTCGGTGGACTAGACATAGAATTTGTGCCTTCTAAGGGTGGTAGTGATATCGGTGATATCCAAACTAAGGCGCGGGCAGGCGAAATTGGGCTTGTTTATCTATTGGGTGCCGACGAGGTAGATATGGATGCGTTCGGCGATGCCTTCATTGTTTATCAGGGCCATCATGGAGATGCCGGCGCCCATAGAGCGGACGTGATATTGCCGGGCGCTGCCTACACCGAAAAACCCGCTACATATGTGAACACTGAGGGTCGTGTACAAATAGCGGCACGTGCAACATTTCCACCTGGTGAAGCGCGTGAGGATTGGGCAGTAATACGTGCGTTGTCTGGGGCTTTGGATCATCCGTTGCCATTCGATACTCTAGATGAACTTAGAGAAAACCTTCGGAAGTCCTACCCCTCAATGTTAGCCCTGAATACTTTGACGGCAGCTAAATGGGATGGTTTTAAGCCCAAAGAAGGTAAGGTGGATCCAGCACCTTTAACAAATATTGTGTCAAATTTTTATATGACTAATTCTATCACAAGGGCCTCAGAAACGATGGCGCAGTGTACTGAGGAGTTAGGCATAAATGCTTTGAAGGCTACGGGAACAAATGGCTGAATTTTTGCAGTTATATGTGGCTCCGGTCGCATGGATTATTGGCGGTATTCTGGCAATTACGGTGCCTCTTCTTCTTGGCGTGGCGTACCTTACTTTAGCCGAAAGGAAGGTTATTGGGTGGATCCAATTGCGGCGTGGGCCAAACGTTGTTGGTCCGTTCGGATTACTCCAGCCTATCGCAGACGGCCTAAAGCTGTTTTTAAAGGAAACTGTTATTCCTGCCAGCGCCAACCGAATTGTGTTTGTATTGGCGCCCATGATTACTTTTATTTTAGCCCTTATAGCTTGGGCGGTGATCCCATTTGGCGAGGGGCTGGTGCTTGCCGATATCAATGTTGGCGTGCTCTATCTTTTTGCGATTTCCTCTCTTGGTGTCTACGGCATCATTATGGCCGGTTGGGCGTCTAATTCAAAATATGCTTTTCTGGGTGCACTGCGCTCCGCTGCGCAGATGGTTTCTTACGAGGTTTCAATTGGATTTGTGATAATAACGGTATTGCTTGCTGTTGGCTCGCTTAATTTAAGTGACATAGTAATGGCTCAGAATGGTGGAATTTTACATTGGCATTTTTTGCCTCTGCTACCCATGTTCGTTGTTTTTTTTATTTCAGCCCTGGCTGAAACAAATCGCGCGCCTTTTGATTTACCCGAGGCTGAAGCCGAATTAGTTTCTGGATACAATGTGGAATATTCATCTATGACGTTTGCTATGTTCTTTCTCGGAGAATACGCCAACATGATACTAATGAGCGGTATGACTGTGGTGCTATTCTTGGGAGGGTGGTTGCCTCCTTTTGACATACATCCTTTCACAGTTATTCCTGGTCCTATTTGGTTCGTGTTAAAAATTATGGCCGTGCTCTTTCTTTTTTTGTGGGTGCGCGCAACTTTTCCACGTTATCGTTATGATCAATTAATGCGTCTTGGCTGGAAGGTTTTCCTTCCTCTTTCATTAGTGTTTGTAGTGCTCACCGCTGGCTTTTTACTTGTTTTTGATTTATTGCCGGTTGCTGGGGGAGGTAATTTGTAACATGTCGATACTTGATCGTGCAGCGCGAGGTTTTTTGTTAGTGGAGCTCATTGCTGGCATGTGGCTTACGTTTAAATCTATGTTCAAACCCAAGTACACTATAAATTACCCCTACGAAAAAGGACCACTTAGCCCAAGGTTTCGAGGAGAACACGCTCTCAGGAGATACCCCAACGGTGAGGAACGATGCATTGCGTGCAAGCTTTGTGAAGCTGTATGTCCTGCGCAGGCTATAACGATTGAGGCAGAGCCTAGAGAGGATGGTTCACGTCGCACTACACGTTATGATATAGATATGACTAAATGTATTTATTGTGGTTTCTGCCAAGAGGCCTGCCCAGTTGATGCGATAGTGGAAGGGCCTAATTATGAATTTTCTAAGGAAACTCGCGAAGAGCTTTTTTACAATAAAGGGAAATTATTAAGGAATGGTGAGCGTTGGGAAAGTGAATTAGCCAACAATATAAATCTCGACGCCCCATATAGATAAAAAAGTTTTGGCACTCTAACACAGGATATCAGCGCTCATGATGGTGCAAGCAATTGCTTTTTATGTTTTTGCTGGCGTTACAATCGCTTCGGCGACCATGGTGATTGGGTCGCGTAATCCCGTGCATTCGGTTCTCTTTTTGATTCTAGCCTTTTTCAATTCTGCTGGTCTTTTCGTCTTAATGGGGGCAGAATTTCTCGCAATGACCTTGGTAATAGTCTATGTAGGCGCTGTCGCTGTTTTATTTCTTTTTGTTGTTATGATGCTCGACATTAATTTCGTGAAACTTCGGCAAGGATTTTTGCAATACCTTCCAATTGGTGGATTAATAGGCCTCGTCCTTATCGTAGAGCTATTAATGGTAGTTAGTGGCTGGATTGTTTCGCCAACTGACTTGAAAGGTGCTTCAATCAACTCTCAGGCTGTTGAGGGTGTGTCAAATACACTGGCACTCGGGCGTCTTATTTATACTGATTATGTTTACCTCTTTCAGGCTTCTGGTCTTATTTTATTAATCGCAATGCTCGGAGCTATTGTGCTCACTTTAAGGCAGCGTGAAGGCGTGAAAAGGCAACGCATTATGGCTCAGCTGGACCGGAAACCCGAGGACTCCGTCGAAATTATTGATGTCAAACCGGGTAGCGGGGTTTAGTAATGGAAATTACACTTGGGCACTATCTAGGGCTTGGTGCCGTACTTTTTGCTCTTGGCCTTTTTGGTATTTTTATTAATCGTAAAAATGTGATCATTATTTTGATGTCGATAGAGCTTATGTTGCTCGCTGTTAACATCAATTTTGTTGCGTTTTCAACGCATCTTCAAAACTTGGTAGGTCAAGTCTTTGCTCTTTTTGTTCTAACTGTAGCTGCTGCAGAGGCGGCAATCGGGCTTGCTATCTTGGTGGTCTATTATCGAAATCGTGGTTCGATTGCGGTTGAAGATATCAATATGATGAAAGGCTGATAGTTAATGGAAACTTTAGCCGTTTTTCTTCCGCTACTTGGAGCTGTGTTAGCTGGTTTATTCGGTTTCGTCTTGCGTGATCGCGGGGCAGTTCTCGTCACGTCTTCGTTACTTACAATATCAGCAGTTTTATCATGGGCATTATTTTACGACGTGATATGGGGAGCAGGGCCCCGCACTGTGCATCTATTGAATTGGGTGTCGGTTGATAAATTTATCTTTAATTGGGCACTTCTTATAGATCAGTTAACAGTGGTAATGCTTGTTGTGGTGACAACCGTTTCCAGTGTCGTTCACTGGTATTCCATAGGATATATGCATCACGATAAATCCATACCCCGTTTTTTTGCTTATCTTAGTTTTTTTACCTTTTTTATGTTGATGCTGGTTACCTCGGATAATCTAATTCAAATGTTTTTTGGTTGGGAGGGTGTTGGGTTATGCTCTTATTTATTGATTGGTTTTTGGTTCAATAAACCGAGCGCTAATGCCGCTGCGATTAAAGCATTTGTGGTCAACAGAGTCGGTGATTTTGGTTATGCGCTCGGTATATTTGGTGTTTTTGTTCTTTTTGGAACTATTCAACTCGATGAAATTTTTCTTGCTGCATCTAGCAAGGCGGATGCGAAGATAATATTTCTAGGAATGGAATTCCACGCTATCACAGTCTTATGTCTTCTTTTATTTGTCGGTGCGATGGGAAAATCAGCCCAACTTGGACTTCATACTTGGTTGCCTGATGCAATGGAAGGCCCGACACCTGTGTCTGCCCTTATCCATGCAGCCACAATGGTAACTGCCGGCGTTTTCATGGTATGTCGTCTATCTCCAATATTTGAGTATTCTGAAACAGCCCTTGCTGTTGTTGCTGTCGTAGGGGCGTCAACCGCTTTTTTTGCAGCAACTGTTGGGCTCACGCAAAATGATATCAAACGGGTGATCGCGTATTCAACCTGTTCTCAATTGGGATACATGTTCTTTGCTGCGGGTCTATCTGCTTACGGTGCGGCGATGTTCCATTTGTTCACTCATGCTTTTTTTAAGGCGTTGCTATTTCTCGGGTCTGGTTGTGTTATACACGCGATGTCTGATGAGCAGGATATGCGTAAGATGGGTGGAATTCGCAGGTTGGTTCCCATCACGTATATCTACATGTGGATCGGCTCCCTAGCACTTGCTGGAATAGGTATTCCCGGTTTGGGTGGATTTGCAGGTTTCCATTCAAAAGATATAATTCTTGAGTCCGCATGGGCTGCAGACAGCATTTTCGGATATTACTCATTTTGGCTTGGCTTAATTGCGGCGCTTATGACTGCATTTTATTCGTGGAGGCTACTATTTCTTACTTTTCACGGACAGGCGCGTTGCGACGAGCGCACGCTTGCCCATGTTCATGAATCTCCGGCCATCATGTGGGTACCGCTGCTCGTGCTTGCAGCTGGTGCTGTAGTAGCTGGCTACTTGGGGCACTCGGTCTTTGCCGGAGGGGGAGATCAAATGAAGTCATTTTGGGGGGATGCGTTATTTATGCTTCCCACTCACACGGCGTTAGAGAACGCTCACAACGTGCCTCTATGGGTAAAACTGTCTCCGCTTGCCGCAGGTATCGCTGGAATTTCAATTGCTTACATCTTCTATATTCAAAATAATAATCTCCCCTCAACTTGTGCGGAACGGTTCAAGCCGCTTTATAAAATATCTTACAATAAATGGTATTTCGATGAACTGTACGACAGAGTTTTTGTAAAGCCCGCATTTGTTATAGGCCGTTATCTCTGGAAATCTGGTGACGGCGCCGTGATAGATAGGCTTGGTCCTGATGGTCTTGCGATGGTGACTTTGCGCTTCTCAAGATTGGCTAGTATTTTACAAACTGGGTATGTCTACCACTATGCATTTGCTATGTTGATCGGCCTTGTCGGTCTTGTTACCTGGTACGTTATTTCAGAATTTTTGCGGTAGAATTCATGTCGAATTTATATCTGCTCAGTCTAACTATATTCACACCTTTGGCAGGTGTTTTATTTATTCTGTTAACTTATGCTTTGCGTGAAGACCAAGAGGCGGCAGATAGTAGCGCACGTTGGATTGCTTTGTGGGCATCTTTAGCAACATTTGTTGTTTCTCTTTTTCTTTGGTCAAACTTTGACGCTACGAAAGCGGGCTTTCAGTTTATTGAAAAAGTAGAATGGATATCTTCATTGGGTATCCATTATTATGTCGGCATTGATGGGATATCGTTATTTTTTGTGCTGCTTTCGACGTTTCTAACACCCATATGCGTTCTGGCAAGTTGGTCAACAATTCGAAATCATGTCCGGGAATACATGATAGCCTTTTTAGCGTTAGAGACCTTCATGATCGGGGTTTTTTGCGCTCTTGACATGGTATTATTTTATATTTTCTTTGAGGCGGTCCTCATTCCAATGTTTATTATCATTGGTGTGTGGGGCGGCCCCCGTCGCGTTTATGCCTCATTTAAACTCTTTTTATATACATTGCTCGGTTCGGTTCTGATGTTACTAGGCATGCTAGCTATTTATATAACTGCCGGCACCACTAGTATCCCAGAGCTTATGGCATATGAATTTAATCGTGGTCTTCAGATTTGGCTTTGGCTCGCTTTCTTCGCCTCTTTTGCTGTTAAAATTCCAATGTGGCCTGTTCATACGTGGCTTCCTGATGCCCATGTTGAAGCTCCTACCGCAGGTTCAGTGATCCTTGCTGGTGTGCTTTTAAAAATGGGTGGTTATGGGTTTTTACGGTTTTCATTGCCGATGTTTCCGCTCGCTTCGGATGTTTTCGCACCGGTTGTTTTTTTACTAAGCATTATAGCTGTCATATACACCTCCCTTGTCGCATTGGCACAAGAAGACATGAAAAAACTAATTGCTTATTCTTCAGTAGCTCATATGGGATTTGTTACCGTTGGGATTTTTGTTGCCAATCAACAGGGTGTGACGGGCGCAATTATTCAAATGCTTAGTCACGGAATTGTTTCAGCTGCATTATTTTTATGTGTGGGGGTTGTCTATGACAGGCGCCATAGTCGTGTTATTGCGGATTACGGTGGGTTAGTCCATCGAATGCCCAAGTATTCAGCCGTGTTTATGATCTTTATGCTTGCATCGATCGGATTGCCAGGCACAAGTGGTTTTGTTGGCGAATTACTCGTACTACTTGGTGCTTTTAAGTCAAACACTTGGATCGCAGCTTTAATAGCGACAGGTCTCGTTTTAGGCGCAGCATACATGCTTTACCTCTACCGACGTATCATCTTTGGGTTATTAAAAAAGGACGAACTATTGAGTATTGCTGATCTCAGTAAAAGAGAAATTTTAGTCTTCACTCCATTGGTGTTGGTAGTTCTTTGGATGGGTATCTATCCTACATCTTTTCTAGAGCCCATGGAAATTTCTATAACCAAGTTATTAGCCGATTATGATCTTGCTCTAGCAAATTACGAGGCAGCAATCGCAAATAATAATATGGCGTTTCGCTAAAGGCTTAATTGTATGAATAGTTTTGTCGACCTGCTTATTTCTTTGCCAGAGCTTTTTTTGGTCTTAACCGCAATGGGAATGATGGTAGCTGGTGTCTACACGTCTGCTGGCAAGGCATATACTTTAATCTCTAATGCAGCCGTGCTCAGTCTTTTTGGGGCGATCGGACTTGTACTATTTGCCAAAACAGGGACGACACTCGCTTTTAATGACTTATTTATAAATGACGGTTTTGCACAATATATAAAAATTATTCTGCTGCTGGCGGCGGCTTTGGTAATTTTAATCGGCGATCGTGCTGTGCGAAAAATTAAAATAGCACATTTTGAGTACCCTATTCTTATAATCTTTGCGACTATTGGCATGATGCTAATGGTTTCGGCCAATGATCTAATGTCGCTCTATGTAGGTTTAGAGTTACAAAGTTTAGCTCTTTATGTTGTTGCAGCTCTTAATCGAGACTCATTGCGCTCTAGCGAAGCTGGGCTAAAGTATTTCGTCTTGGGTGCATTATCTTCAGGAATGCTTTTGTACGGCTGTTCCTTGATTTATGGATATGCAGGGACAACAAGTTTCACAGGCCTCGAGACTGCGGTAGCTGGCGCAAGTAATATCTCTTTAGGTTTATTGACTGGGCTGGTTTTTTTAATTGTCGGCTTAGCCTTTAAAGTGGCGGCTGTCCCTTTTCATATGTGGACGCCAGACGTTTATGAAGGGGCGCCAACACCTGTGACAGCTTTCTTTGCAGCTGCACCGAAAGTGGCTTCTATGGCCCTATTTGTCCGGATAACTATGGGCCCCTTCCAGGGCATGGCCGATCAATGGCAACAGATCATTATAGTGCTCTCAATCCTTTCTATGGTACTCGCGGCGCTTGCTGCAATAAGCCAAACAAATATAAAGCGCCTAATGGCCTATAGTTCAATTGGCCATGCGGGTTACGCATTGATTGGTCTGGGGGCAGGTACGAAACAAGGTACGACCGCAGTGTTAATCTACTTAGCTATTTATATTGTGATGGTTACAGGGACTTTCGCCTGTATCTTATGCATGAAGAGGAAAGGTAACAGCGTTGAGCAAATCAACGATCTAGCTGGATTGGGCAAATCGCATCCAGCGATTGCTGCAGCTTTACTATTGTTTATGTTTTCAATGGCTGGGATACCGCCGCTTGCCGGATTTTTCGGTAAGCTATATATTTTTCTTGCTGCGATAGAAGCTGAATTGTATTCGCTCGCTGTCATCGGCGTTCTGTCTAGTGTAGTTGGTTCGTTCTATTATCTTCGTATAGTTAAGGTTATGTACTTCGATAATTTATCGGACGAATTAGATAATGTCACAGGAAAGCGGATCAGTGTGATTATTTCGCTCTGCGCATTAACGATTTTATTATTCTTCCTCAGCCCTTCATTGCTCGTTGATAGTGCGTCTACTGCGGCGTCCGTCCTTTTTGAAAAATAGTATGGGATTGGTGATGGCCGACTGCAATGGTGGGATTCGAATTCTAAGATACGGTGAACTTTGCTCAACTAATGAGCAAGCCAAAACTCTGGTTGAGGCAGGCCTTTCGGAAAGACTGGTTATTAGCAGCGATCACCAAACCGATGCGAGGGGACGTAATGGCAGACACTGGCAGTCCCTTCGTGGAAATTTAGCATGTAGTATTATTGTTTGTCCCAGAGTACCTCCTGCACGTCTTAGCGAATTAAGCTTTGTTGCAGCTGTCGCTGTTCAACGATGTATTAAAAAATTGATCCCATCCCTCGCGGTGAAAATTAAGTGGCCTAATGATATACTAGTGGAGGGTGCCAAAATATCTGGAATACTTCTTGAAGTAGCTAACGCTATTGGCTCTAAACATCCAAGCGTGATAGTCGGTATAGGAGTTAATGTTGCGTTAGCCCCTGATAACCTAAAATATCGTGCTACCTGCATACGTGATTTGGATTGTGGGGTGTCGGGTGATGTGCTTTTGTCTGATTTGATCGAACAATTCTTAGGACTTGAAAATAAATGGGTACAATCCGGCCTCGCCCCAATCTTGGGTGAATGGCTTGATCATGCAGTTGGTTTGGGTGAAAAAATCATGGTTCGTACGGGTGAACGCAAATTAGAAGGTGTATTCGAGAATCTTGATGAGAAAGGAGCGCTTTTATTACGAGGTGCAGATGGAAAAGTGGATAAAATATCTGCAGGTGACATTTTTATTAGGTAGGACCGTGGTATGCTTCTGACAGTTGACTCTGGCAACACCAATGTAGTGTTCGCAGTGTACGATGCCGAAAAACAACGCGCATCCTGGCGGTGCGGAAATTATCCGAAACGTACTGCTGATGAGTACGCTGTATGGTTGTCACAACTTTTCGAGTTGGAGGGGTTGAGTATAGATGAAATAGATGGCGCTATAGTGGGAAGCGTGGTGCCAGAAACAAAAATAAATTTAGTTGACCTCTGCTGTCAGCATTTTGGGGGCAAACCCATGTTGGTCGATGACCCAAGCATTAATCTTGGGTTATCGGTTAAAATTGAACGCCCTGATCACGTTGGCGATGATCGTCTAGCAAATGCAGTCGCTGCGCATGTCCGTTTTGGGGGCCCCCTAATCATTGTCGACTTTGGCACAGCTACAACCTTTGACGTAATCGACGACGAGGGCAGTTATCTTGGAGGAGTCATCGCGCCTGGTATTAATCTCTCTGTAGAGGCGTTACATCAGGCCGCTGCTCGCCTTCCTCGAGTTTCTGTCAGCCGTCCAAGCTCTGTTATTGGAAAGGCAACGGTTCCTGCTATGCAATCAGGAATATATTGGGGTTATGTCGGATTGTTAGAAGGCTTAATTGACCGCATAGCTGAGGAGTATGGTACTTCCTTAAAAGCGGTTGCGACGGGTGGATTGGCATCCTTATTCTTCGATGCAACTAATGCGATTACTGCTGTTGACAGTGGTATGACAACGCGAGGCCTGGCTGAAATATATCGCCGAAATATCAAATGAATTCATACAAAAACACCGGCCAGCCGGGACCACAAGAACTGATTTTCTTAGCACTAGGCGGTGTTGGCGAAATTGGAATGAATTTATACCTTTATGGGCATGATGGCGCATGGTTGATGGTTGATTTGGGCGTTAGCTTTGGAGAAGATTACATTCCCGGGATAGATGGTGTTATGCCAGACCCAAGTTTTATTAGAGAACGATCGTCAACACTAGCGGGATTAGTTGTTACGCATGGTCATGAAGACCATTTAGGAGCCATACAGCATCTTTGGCCTCAGCTTGGTTGTCCCGTTTATGCAACTGGTTTTCCAGCTAGTTTGCTAAGACGGAAATTGAACGAAAATAATTTGGACAGTGTGGTGCCACTCAAGGAAATTAAGTGCGGGAGCAGTCTCAGCATTGGGCCGTTTGATATCAAATTAATCACCCTTACACATTCGATCCCAGAGCCAAATGGTCTCGTAATTAGAACTAAAGCTGGCACTGTAGTGCATACTGGCGACTGGAAGTTTGACAAAGATCCAGTCATTGGTGGAGCTAGTGATGTGGCGGAACTTCGTAAAATCGGAGACGAGGGCGTGCTAGCGATGATGTGTGATTCGACTAACGCCCTCGTTAAAGGAGTTTCTGGCTCCGAGGGAAGCCTTAAAAAGCACTTGCAGCGTTTAATAGGTGGGTGCAAAAATCGTGTCGTTGTTGGGTGTTTTGCGTCAAATGTTGCACGGTTTCAAACAATAGCTGAGGTAGCGGAAGATTGTGGGCGGCACGTTGTATTGCTTGGTAGGTCATTGCATAGAATAAATCAGGTTGCTCGCGAAAATGGGCTTTTCGAACATTTGGCTGCATTCATACCAGAGGAAAACTCCGGATATTTACCCCGGGATAAGGTGTTATTTGTTTGCACCGGCTCTCAGGGTGAGCCGCGTGCCGCGTTGGCTAGATTAGCGCGCGGTGATAACCGTGAGGTAGATCTTGATCCTGGTGATAGCGTTATTTTTTCGAGCAAGGTTATACCGGGAAATGAGGTGGCTGTTGCGCGATTACAGAACCAATTTATAGCTAAAGGGGTTGATGTTTTTACAGATGGAGATTGGAAAATCCATGTATCAGGACATCCAACGCGAGAAGACTTAGTGACAATGTATGAGTATATTCGCCCCCAAATAGCGGTGCCTATACACGGTGAGATGCGGCATTTAGTTGGTCATAGTAAGTTGGCGAAAATGTGTCAGGTGCCTCATACCGTGATTGCAGTAAATGGCACTATTGTAAAACTCGACCCTAGTGGTGCGCATATAATCGATCATGTAGAGACGGGGCGCATCGGCGTTGACGGCACTCGGTTAGTCTCACTTGATGCTCTTCCGATGCGCGAAAGAAGAAGATTACAGAGTTCAGGAATAGTTTTTGTGAGTATAGTTTTTGATGAAAACCGGGAGCTAGCACTCCAACCTTACGTGTCAAGTGCTGGCTTGATAGACGAAATCGTTGATGAAGAAATTTTGATTGATGCAGAGAAAAGCGCAGGCGATGCACTTTCATCATTAAGTAAAAAAGTTATGTCAAATGAAGGAGCTATAATAGAAGCTGTTAAACGTGAAGTGCGGGCTGTATTTAGAAAAGCAATTGGTAAAAAGCCGATTATTAAGGTGCACATTTTATATAACTAAATCATTGTTGCATGAGAGGAATATCAAGTAATGGGATGGGTTTCTGGTATTATAGTTTACATCCTAATATGGTGGATGGTGTTCTTTTCGATACTACCATTTGGCAATCATCCTGAGAACAAGCCTGAGGAAGGGCACGCCGAAAGTGCTCCTGCAAAGCCCCGTATTGGACTAAAGATGCTGGCTACTACTTGCATTTCAACCGGTCTCTTTGGCGTTGCTTGGTGGATAATTCAGTCTGACCTGATAACCTTTCGGACCCTTTAGCACTTAAAAAAAAGACGGGGCTCGAAGGCTCCCGTCCCAATAAATTTGCTCTCTGTTGGCTGCGTAGTTTCGTTTTTGGTGCTGATCTACGCTTTTTAGTCCTCCCTGAACTCAGCCCTTGTTAATTATCGCTTTTTTGTTTCAAAATCCGAGCGATATAGTACGAACCTTTTTGAAACTTGTCATTAATTTTTAACGCTTAAGATTAGATTTTTTTGGCATGAATATCAAAGGGTGGCGAAGCGAAGACACTTCAAGAGACTGATTTTTTGGTGACGTGCGCAAAGCTAAATGTAGTCAACTCTTGATGATATGTATTTCCCCCGGTATCGTTAGCAGGTGTTTGCGGCCCCCACATTACAAAATGTGCTCGGTCAAGGTAGAAATTTATCAGGGGCAACGGCGATTACAAATAACGATGAATTATTTACTCAACCTTATGTACCAAGGGAGTTTCCATTCAACGTTAACAGGGTTTGTGAAAGGCTAGATATGTTAAAACGAGAGGTCGGTATACTTGGACTGTTAATATGTCTGAATGCAGGAGCATTAGCCGAGGGCATGATTAATCCTTTTGAGACGAGCAAAATTAATAACAGTAACCTCCAAACAAATTATAAAGCCCAAGCAGTTAAAAAGGTCACAAGTGTCAGCTTCGATGCAAAAGATTGTGCCCGCCTCGTCCAGCAACAGCCAAAAAATAATGTAAATTATAAGCCAGGGGTCGATGCTTATGGAAATCAGCTTGTGGGAGCGGAACTCGGCGGTGGGCACAAGTTGAAACTCCCATCAACTATTGAATTTCCAATAGCATTTAACCCCTTAAAGGGTGCGATCGCCTCTCGTTTTGGCGAGACAACAGCCAGCATTGGCAAGGTAAAATATGATATTTCAAAAAACACGTTTACCTTCAATGGTAAGGCAATGAATGACAAGGCAATTGCGACCTTGGCGAGTAGATGCCGTTCGGTAGGGCGTTAACTATGATATTTATCTTAAATAAAAGATGTAAAGAACTGTTTCTGCTATTTTGTCATTTTATTTCAGTTGAATTCTCTTAGAGGTGGAGGCGAAATGATACCAGACCCTAGTCGTGCCGTTAGGATGTCTCAATATTTTCTGCCTATACTGAAGGAGACACCCCAGGAAGCACAAACACTATCGCACAGATATATGTTGCGAGCCGGTATGATTCGTCAGGCTAGTGCAGGCATTTATTCCTGGCTTCCCCTTGGCTTTAGGGTACTCAAGAAAATCGAACAGATAGTTCGTGAGGAACAGAACCTTGCTGGGGCGCAGGAACTGCTTATGCCTACTATACAGTCATCCGAGATTTGGAAAAAATCTGGCCGATACGAAGACTATGGCAAGGAAATGCTTCGGATTACAGATCGACACAACCGTGAGGTATTATACGGACCAACAAACGAGGAATTGATAACTGAGATATTTGGCAATGATTTGCGAAGTTATCGTGATGTTCCAAAGATTCTGTACCATATCCAATGGAAATTTCGTGATGAAGTCCGTCCACGGTATGGCGTTATGCGCGGTCGTGAATTCTACATGAAAGACGCTTATTCATTCGATATTTCGCCAGAGGCAGGCCGTCTGTCCTATAACAAAATGTTTGTATCTTATTTACGTTCATTTGCGCGAATGGGGCTCAAAGCAATACCAATGAAAGCTGACGCCGGGCCCATCGGCGGCAATCTTAGTCATGAATTTATAATCTTGGCAGAAACTGGTGAAAGTGAAGTGTTTTGTCATTCGGATTATATCGATTTAGATGCACTTAACAATGAGCCAGAATACGATGGAGATTTGCAGCCAATCATTGATCGGTGGACAAAACGCTATGCTGCCACAGATGAAATGCATGACGAAGAGAAATTTCAACGCGAGGTGCCGGAAAATATGAGGGTCTGCGCACGAGGCATAGAAATCGGGCACATTTTTTTCTTTGGGACAAAATATTCTGAGGCTCTTGGAGCCATTGTTGATTTAGCTGATGGGGGAGAGAAAGCTCTTGAGATGGGGTCGTATGGTATTGGTATCTCAAGACTGGTCGGTGGTATTATAGAAGCGAGTCATGACGCAAATGGGATCATCTGGCCGGAGAGTGTGGCGCCTTTTCGTGTAGGGTTGGTAAATTTGCGGCAAGGCGATGGAGCTTGTGACAAAGTCGCGGAATCTATATTCAATAAGGTTGCTTCACTCAATTGCGATATTATTTATGATGACCGAACAGAACGGGCTGGTGCAAAATTTGCTACGATGGATTTAATTGGTGTTCCTTATCATGTGATTATTGGTCCAAAAGCCGTAGAGAGAAATGTTATTGAGGTTAAGAATCGTAAAACTGGTAAAAGTGAAGAAATGTCGCATGATGCATTCCTAAGCTTTCTTGGGGCGTAGACGTGTTTAGTGGGTTTGAACGTCTCGTATCACTTCGTTACCTCCGCTCAAGGCGACAGGAGGGTTTTATTTCGGTTGTAACATGGTTCTCATTGCTCGGAATTATGCTTGGCGTTGCCACGTTGATCATTGTGATGTCTGTGATGAATGGTTTTCGAGAGCAACTTCTGAGCCGGATAGTTGGGGTAAATGGGCATGTGGAGGTATTAAGTACAAGTCGTGTACTGACCAATTATGATTCTCTCGTAAAGCTAGTTAATTCGGTTGATGGGGTTCTTGCAGCTACTCCAGTTGTTCAAGGGCAAGTGTTAGCGTCCACCCCAAGTCGCTCTTCTGGTGCGTTGGTACGGGGTCTGTCTTATGACAGCATTATGCAGCGTCCAATTCTAGCGAATAGCATCCTTAAAGGATCACTTGATAGTTTTAAAGATGCGTCAAAGATTTTAATCGGTTCGCGTTTTGCTAATCGTTTTAATCTTAATGTGGGATCCAAAATAAAACTTATATCTCCCCAAAGCACGAATACGGCAATGGGCCCCGTGCCGCGCACCAAAACTTTTCGTGTAGGTGGTATTTTCCGCGTCGGAATGAGCGAATATGACAGTAATTTTATTTACATGCCAATAAAGCTGGCTCAACTTTTCTTTCGACACAAAGACACCATTTCGAAAATTGAGGTCATCACAGAAAATGCTGATCGAGCAGATGAATACCGCAAGATTATTGATCAAAAACTCTGGCCAGTAGCCCGAGCACTGAGCTGGCAACAAGTGAACTCGAGTTTTTTTGAGGCTCTTAAAGTTGAGCGCAATGTTATGTTCTTAATTTTGAGTCTTATTATCGTGGTTGCCGCATTTAATGTTATTTCCAGTCAAGTCATGCTCGTAAACGACAAACGCAAGGGTATAGCCATACTTCGAACAATGGGTGCAACGAGACAAATGATACTGCGTATTTTCTTCATGACTGGAGCCAGTGTTGGCGTTTTAGGCACATTGCTAGGTGGAGCTTTGGGGTTGCTTTTTACCATTAATATAGAAGTAATAAGGCAATTTTTACAATCTCTGCTCAACACAGAGTTGTTTCCTGCGGAGATTTACTTTCTTTCGAAAATGCCCTCAAAAATTGATAATATGGAAGTTGCCTCAGTTTTGATTATGGCTTTGGCGCTTTCGTTGCTAGCGTCTATTTATCCCGCTTGGAAAGCGGCGCGTTTGGATCCAATCGAGGCGCTTCGGTATGAATAGTAAACTTCTAGAGCTTCGTGCTATTCATCGTAGCTTTCAGCAGTCCGCAAAGACGCTTAGAGTCTTGGATGATTTATCCCTTTGCGTAAGCTCGGGCGAGGCTGTAGCTTTGGTTGGTCAATCCGGATCCGGAAAGTCAACACTTTTGCACATTGCGGGTCTCTTAGAGCGACCGACCTCTGGAGATGTTATAATAACAGGTCAGGATTGTGGCAAAATTAGTGATGATGAACGCACTGCAATAAGGCGTAATCATGTTGGATTTGTTTACCAGTATCACCATTTAATGCCAGAGTTTTCATCCCTTGAGAATATCGTGATACCTCAAATGATGGCTGGTGTTAGCAGAAAAATTGCGACTGAGCATGCGGCCCATCTCTTAAATTCGGTAGGCCTGTCTGAGCGCCGCGATCATCGTCCGGCAAAACTTTCTGGAGGAGAACAACAGCGTGTCGCTCTTGCCCGCGCTCTTGCAAATGAACCACAAATACTTTTTGCTGATGAACCCACTGGTAATCTTGACGCCGAAACAGCTGAGGGCGTTTTTAATCTGTTGCAGCGCTTGATTAGCGATAATGGTTTGGCAGCCGTTATTGCAACCCACAACCCCGATTTAGCAGATAGACTTGACCGTCGTCTTCTCCTGAAAAATGGTAAGGTCGTTGACCAAAACTCCTGAGTCGTTAATTCTACTAGTTTTGTTTATCAGGCGATGACTGTAACTGTTTAAAAAGTATAAAATAAACACATATCCGAGTAATTTTACAAATTTTATGCAAAAATTTGAGCATGGGACATGCTGAGTTTATCCATTTACGTATTCATTCGGCCTATTCTCTTTCAGAAGGTGCGCTGAAAATCGGAAAAATCGCAGAGTTATGCGACCGTTTAGACATGCCGGCGGCAGCGATCACAGATACCAATAATTTATTCGGAGCGTTAGAATTTTCGCTTGCATTAAGAGAGGCAGGTGTGCAGCCAATTATAGGTTGTCAGATAACTCTCCAACGCGAGGTTAATTCTGGTGAAGTGTCGCAGGTTTCAGGGGATCAGTTAATACTCCTTGTGCAATCTGAAACCGGGTATAACAACCTTCTTAAACTTTCGAGCAAAGCATATCTTGGCGATGAGTCTCTGCAGCCAGTTGAGGTAAGTTTTTCAGACCTTGAGGCACACTCAGAGGGGTTAATAGCCCTTTCTGGAGGTCCAGCTGGCCCTGTTGGGCGCATGCTTGCCGACGGCCAGGATGAGGCGGCTATTGATTGTCTCAATAAATTGAATGCGATTTTCCCAGATCGCTTTTACATAGAGCTAATGCGGCATGGCCGTGATGTTGAGATACAAATCGAAGGGAGCTTAATCAACCTTGCCTATCAGAATAACATACCGTTAATTGCAACCAACGAGGTTTTTTTTGCTGAAAGAGAGATGCATGCCGCACATGATGCGCTAATATGCATTGCGGCCGGAGCAACGCTTGACCAAGAAAACAGGCGCCGTGAAACACCGGAACACTATTTTAAATCTGCAGCAGAAATGAAGGCACTATTTGCAGATATTCCTGAAGCAATTGATAACACTGTGGTTGTTGCCCAGCGTTGTGCATTCGTACCTGAAGCCCGAGACCCAATCCTGCCTCTTTATCCTGAATTGGATGGGAGAACTGAAATGGAAGTGCTCAGAGATCTGGCAGGCAAGGGTCTTTCTAAACGGCTAAGAAGCGTAGGGTCTGAGTGCTCAAAAATAGAATATATGGATAGGCTTGAATTCGAGCTTCAAACAATTGAGAGTATGGGATATGCGGGCTATTTTTTAATCGTTGCGGATTTCATTCAATGGGCGAAGGACCAGAACATTCCGGTGGGCCCGGGGCGAGGTTCAGGGGCAGGTTCTCTGGTTGCATGGGCATTGACAATCACTGATCTTGACCCGTTGAGATGGGGTTTACTTTTTGAACGGTTCCTTAATCCTGAGCGAATTTCAATGCCTGACTTTGATATTGACTTTTGTAAAAATCGACGTGACGAGGTTATCGGATACGTTCAGCAGGTTTATGGCCGCGATAAAGTTGCGCAGATAATAACCTTTGGAAAGCTTGAAGCGCGGGCGGCTCTTCGTGACGTGGGTCGTGTTATGGGAATGCCTTACGGTCAAGTGGATCAAATCTGCAAGCTGGTACCATATAATCCGGCAAAACCGATTGGTTTAGAAAAAGCTATCCAAAGTGAGCCAGCTCTACAGGAATTTATCAAGAAAGAGGAAGTGGTGGCTCAGCTTTTTGATGTGGCTAAAAAGTTAGAAGGGCTTTATCGGCATGCATCAACGCATGCGGCGGGGGTAGTGATAAGTGATAGACCTTTAGATGAGTTGGTGCCGTTGTATCGCGATCCCCGTTCGGACATGCCAGTTACTCAGTTCAATATGAAATACGTGGAGATGGCAGGGCTCGTTAAATTTGATTTTCTTGGGCTAAAAACTTTGACCGTACTGTCAGAGTCTCAAGCATTACTCAAAAAACGCGATATGGACGTAGATTTTGAAACGATGTCGTTAGACGACAAAGTTACATACGAAATGTTTTGTAGGGGAGATACAACAGGTGTTTTTCAGCTAGAGTCGAGTGGTATGAAGGATGTGATACGTAAGCTTGAGCCTGATAGGTTTGAAGATATTATTGCGCTTGTTTCTCTTTACCGCCCAGGGCCTATGGATAATATCCCGAGTTACATTGCGCGTAAGCATGGCCGCGAAAAAGCTGACTTTATGCATCCATTGCTTGAAGACATTCTTAAAGAGACCCACGGGATAATGATCTACCAAGAACAAGTTATGCAGATAGCTCAGGAGCTCTCTGGGTACACGCTTGGTAGTGCAGATTTATTGCGGCGCGCAATGGGAAAGAAAATCCAGGCTGAAATGGATGCTCAACGGGAAGCATTTCTAGACGGGGCGCTAAACAACAAAGTTGACCGCAGTGTAGCGGGTCATATTTTTGAGCAAGTCAATAAGTTCGCAGGATACGGTTTTAACAAGTCTCACGCGGCGGCGTATGCGCTAATAGCATACCAGACCGGGTTTTTAAAAGCTAATTACCCGGTCGAATTTATGGCGGCATCAATGTCATTGGATATGGCAAACACCGATAAACTTAATGCATTTCGTGTTGAACTCGATCGACTTGGCATCGAGCTGTTACCACCAGATGTAAATCGGTCGGCACCTAATTTTTCTGTTGAGGTGCAGGGTAGTGGTGAGCTCGCAGTTCGTTATGCTCTTGGAGCTCTCAAGAACGTTGGTGTTGAGGCAATGGGTTTGCTGGTTGGGGAGCGTGAAGCAAACGGACCCTTTGAACATATATTCGATTTCGCAAATCGTCTTGACGTGCAGGTCGTAAATAAGCGGCAAATGGAAAATCTTGCTCGCGCAGGTGCATTCGATGAGCTTAATCCGAACAGAAGGCAAATATTTCAGGCAATTGAAATCTTGTTAAGTTATGCTGGGCTAGCTCAAAATGAACGCGAAAGTAATCAAACCAGTCTTTTCGGTGAGTTAGGCCGAGATTCTCTGCCTCCGCTTCCTGATGTTACTGATTGGGGTAGTCAGGAACGATTGCAACAAGAATTCGCTGCTCTAGGATTTTATCTTTCCGCGCATCCTCTTGAAGCATATTCAAATACCCTGAAACGACTCAAAGTTGTAAGCTGGAAAGATGTCACAACTGGCAATGCTCGAGAGCCAGCATTACGGCTAGCGGGGATAGTTGTCGGAAAACGTATCATTAACAGCAAACGCGGTAAAATTGCTTTCGTACAAATGTCGGACGTCAGTGGAATGTACGAAATAACTGTATTTTCCGAAGTATTGATGAAGTGCTATGAACTTTTGGATAGTGGTGTGCCAATCATGGTGTATGCTGGGGTACAAAAGAATGGTGAAGACTTTCGTGTCACCGCCACACGTATAGATGCGTTGGATGACGCAGCATCAAGCGCCGCTGCAGGTTTGCAAGTTTTCTTGCAAGATGAGACGCCAATAGAGACGCTAAGCTTGATTATTAAAGAGCATGGCACAAAGGGAAATGGTCGGATATCGTTAATGCTTGACCTACCTGAGCAGGATGTTGAAATAGACATCAAAGACCGCATTCACATTACTTCAGAGTTTCGTTCTGCAGTAAAGTCAATTACTGGAGTGATCGACGTTCGTGATATTTGAATATTGTTGATTTTTCCCTTGCGAATCATCCGCGAAGAAGGTAAATCACGCGCCATCAAACACGCGATTAGAATGGTCTTTAATTGTAAAGGTCAGTCCGGTGCCGGGTCATGTCGGTGACAAATCGCGAAGGTTAGAACCGGAGAAGGAATATTATAATGGCAATGCCAACTTTTACCATGCGTCAGCTTTTGGAAGCGGGCGTTCATTTCGGTCATACTACCCGTCGATGGAATCCACGCATGGCGCCGTACTTATTCGGGCAGCGCAACGGTATTCACATCATTGATCTTGAGCAGACAGTCCCAATGCTCCACCGAGCACTGGCGCAAGTGCGAGAGGTTGCACAGAACAGAGGGCGGGTTCTTTTTGTCGGCACCAAACGCCAAGCCACAGATATTGTGAAAGAGGCAGCCACCCGGTGCGCGCAAAACTTTGTAAACCATCGATGGTTGGGCGGAATGCTCACAAACTGGAAAACTATCTCCAATTCTATTCGACGCTTAAAACAATTGGAGGAATTGCTTAAAGAAGAGAATGTGGGCCTCACTAAGAAAGAACTTCTAGGTCTTCAGCGTGAGCGCGACAAGCTTGACAGAGCACTTGGTGGCATCAAGGAAATGGCAGGTTTGCCAGATATTATCGTTGTAATAGACACTAATAAAGAATCTATAGCGATTCAGGAAGCTCGAAAGCTTTCCATTCCCACAATTGCCATACTTGATAGTAATTCTGATCCCGAGGGAATCACGACACCGGTGCCAGGCAATGACGATGCCATGCGTGCCATTGCACTTTACTGCAACCTTTTAGCTGATGCAGTTCTGGATGGATTACAAGCCGGATTGATCGGTTCTGAAGCGGAGCAAGAAATGATTCCGGAGGCTGCAGAAAGTGCACCTCAGGGGAATAAGGAGGCCGAAGCTGATACAACGTTAGTAGCGGCTGAAAATGATGAGGTGGTGAACACAGAACAAAAGTCGAGCCTGGACAATTCAAAATCGGATGTGCAGGCCACCCCAGCAAATAAAGATGAAAGCGTCTCTGCATCGGCTGAGGTCGACTCAGGCAAATAAAGAAATAACATATAGCCTTTAATTGATTGGCGTCAGTAAAACTAGGAAGGAAAAATGATGACGACGGTAAGTGCAGGTCTCGTCAAAGAGTTAAGAGATAAAACTGGCGCGGGCATGATGGATTGCAAAAAAGCGTTAAAAGAGACAAATGCAGATATCGAAGAGGCTGTTGATTGGCTTCGCACGAAGGGTTTGGCCGCTGCTGCAAAGAAAGCCGGGCGTGTTGCGTCTGAAGGACTTGTTGGAATTGCCGCAAAAGGTACAAAGGGAGCAATAATCGAGGTTAATTCCGAAACAGATTTCGTTTCGAGGAATGGAGATTTTCAGGATCTAGTGCGCAACATTAGCGAAGTTGCCCTTAATACTACCGGCGACAAATCTGACGTTAGCGGTGCGAAATATCCCAAGACACAGAGGACAGTTCAGGAAGAAATTACTCATCAAGTTGCTACCATTGGAGAGAATATTTCGCTTCGTAGATCTCAAACGTTAAGTGTGTCTACTGGAATTATATCGACATATATACACAGTGCGCTTGCTGAGGGGTTGGGTAAAATTGGTGTTTTGTTGGCGTTAGAGTCGAAGGGTGATAAAGAAAAACTTGCTTCTCTAGGAAAACAGCTTGCTATGCACGTTGCGGCCGCACGACCTGAATGGATTTCAAAGGATGATGTTTCTACTGAGGATCAAGAGCGAGAGCGGAAAGTACTGCGGGAACAAGCGTCTGATACTGGAAAGACGCCGGATATTATCGAAAAAATGGTTGATGGTCGCATGCGAAAATTCTACGAAGAGGTTTGTTTATTGGAACAAACGTATGTAATCGATAATGACACTAAGGTATCGAAGGTTCTGGAAGCCGCAATAAAAGATATTGGTGCTGAAATAGAGATTACGGGTTTCATATGTTATGGTCTGGGCGAAGGGATAGAAAAAGAGGCTAGTGATTTTGCCGCTGAAGTCGCTGCAACCGCCGGAGCATAGGCCCACGCGAATTAAACTACAGGCACGCAGGAGCTGCTCCCCATATGGCTAGCAACAAACCTATATATAACCGCGTGCTTCTCAAAATCTCAGGTGAAGCGCTCATGGCAGATCGTGAATTCGGTCTGGATCCCGCGATGGTTTCGCAAGTAGCAACCGAGATAAAATCAGTCAGCTCGCTTGGTGTAGAGGTGTGCGTTGTAATCGGTGGTGGTAACATTTTTAGGGGGGTTTCTGTATCGGCAGATGGTATGGAGCGGGCATCTGCTGACTACATGGGTATGCTCGCAACAGTGATGAATGCGTTAGCGGTTCAAAGTGCCCTCGAAACGGTTGGTGTAGCCACGCGCGTGCAGTCTGCAATACCTATGAACGCAGTATGTGAGCCCTATGTCCGTCGTCGGGCTGCACGCCACATGGAAA
>Ga0163109_10000127_pt1 | contig 60112 bp, 53 predicted proteins | sample CRUFie1St13metaG_FD_108704 | JGI IMG/M metagenome (GOLD analysis project Ga0163109, IMG submission 108704) | Marine microbial communities from the Costa Rica Dome - CRUD Field 142mm St13 metaG | ecosystem: Environmental > Aquatic > Marine > Oceanic > Photic zone | place: Costa Rica: the Eastern...
AGAAACACAAACTGTAAAACCAGTTCAAGAAACACAAACTGTAAAACCAGTTCAAGAAACACAAACTGTAAAACCAGTTCAAGAGTCTGAAGTTTCTAACAGTGTTCAAACTGCTGAGCCTAATGCAAAAGCTCAAGAAGTACAATTTGTAACTAAAGTTGAAGAAGCTGATAAACAGGAAATAATTGAAACTGTTTCTAACTCTGTCACAACCGTTCAAGAGGTTCTCGGAGATATGATGGGAGACGCTCCTGCTTGTCCAGACTGTGGCCATATCACAATAAGAAATGGTTCTTGTTACAAATGTCTAAATTGTGGAAATTCTTTGGGGTGTAGTTAAGTAAACAGCTTATATTTGACGGTATTTATTAAATACAAAACACCGTCTTTAGTTTTTATTTTCTTTCCTTCTGAATAGCTTCTTCCTTCATATTTAATAGGAATTTCAACAATACTTCTATTAAATTTTAGAAATTTACTCAAAAGCTCTATTTCGATTGAAAATCCTTTTTCAAACAAATTTATTGATTGAAAAAATTTATTAGGAAAAAGTTTGTAACAAGTTGCAACATCTGAAACTTTATAAAAATGAATTAATGAAAAAAATAAAGACATCAATTTGTTTGCTAAATATGTTCTTTTATATAAATTTTTTCTACTTTTACTACCTATGAATCTAGAGCCCAAAATAAGAGAGTTGTTAAATTTATCCACTTTTTCCCACATAAAAACTAAATCTTCCGGAAAATATTCTAAATCTGCATCATGAATTGCTACATGTGAAGTTTTTACATATTTTTTTGCTGAAGTTATTGCATGACCTTTGCCATAATTTGCTTTATTTGAAATTATTTTAATTCTTGTATCCTCATTTTTTATTTGCTCAACAATTTCAAGAGATTTGTCTTCTGAACAATCATTTACACATATAATTTGCTGAACAATTTCAATTTTCAACAATCTTCTCAATGAAAGCTCTATAGTTTTTTCTTCATTAAAAAAAGGAACAATTACTGCTAATGAATTTTTCATAAGTCTAAAATCATATTAATAGTCATGAAAATTTTTATATCAAATTTAAACGAGTCTTGGGTAATAGACCGAATGAGAGAAGAGTTTTCAGATTTTAATCCTGAAATTGTTACAGATGATATTAAAAATTGTGACATAATTTGGATCATTGCCCCTTGGATGTGGAAAAAAATTCCTAAAAAATTTCTAAAATCAAAAATTGTTGTCTGTAGCATTCACCATCTTGAAGATGCAGATTTCTTTGGAAAACCTCTGAAAGACTTTTACAAAAGAGATAGATACGTAGATTTTTACCATACTATTTCAAATAAATCTAAAGAAATGATTCAAAAATTGACTTCTAAAAAAATTGTATCTATACCATTTTGGATAAACGAACTAATTTTCTTTTCGATTGATGATAAGGATAAATTGAGATCGAAATATAATTTACCAAAGAATTCATTAATTATTGGATCTTTTCAGCGCGATACAGAAGGAAAAGACCTTAAGAGCCCAAAACTAATTAAAGGGCCGGATCAATTTTTTGAGATAGTTAAATATTTTTCTAAAAAAAATAATAATCTACTTGTTCTTTTAGCTGGTTACAGAAGACAGTATTTAATAAAAAAATTTGATGAGGGAAATATTAACTATAAATATGTAGAAATGGTAGATTTTGAAGTTTTAAATGAGCTTTATAATTGCTTGGATTTATATATTGTTTCTTCAAGAATCGAGGGTGGGCCACAGGCAATCTTGGAATGTGGGATAACCAAGACACCTATTGTTTCTACAGACGTTGGTGTTGCATCTGAAATACTTTCAAAGGAGTCCATATTTAATATGGATAATTTTGAGCAAGCAAAACCAAATATACAAGTTGCATATGATAACTCAGTCGAATATTCACTTGAAAATGGTATGAAAAAATTCGAAAATATGTTCCAAAATATTTTTAAATAATTATTACATTATAAAAAAAAATTATTACTCTAGCATATATTAAAGGGCGCTTAGCTCAGTCCGGCAGAGCGCTTCCCTTACAAGGAAGAAGTCACAGGTTCAAATCCTGTAGCGCCCACAAGGGTTTTTCAGAAATCTACCTACTAAAAAACTAATCTGTCGCACATTTTAAGATAAGATAATTTAGATATTTGTTAGAACTTATTTTTTTAAATCACGAAAATATGCATCCTGACATTGGATTCCAATTAAGCTGGCTTCACATTCCTGAATGTTGTTATACAAATCTATTGAATTGCTGTTTGTAAAATAAGGAACAGCAATGTCTATTGTTACTATTAAGATAAATAACATTTGTACAATTTTAAAACTTATATTTTGATCATACATTACAAGAACAAAAAAGGAACATGCAATTAAAATTAATATCAAATACTTAGAATTATCTATAAACAAACTTAACATCGCAGTCATGACGAAATAATCAAACTTACCAAATTCAATATTTGAAAATATTAAATAAAATAATGTTATTAAAACAATAATTGAAAAATGTTGACTATAGCGTATCCATTTATTTGAGTTAAAAACCCAAAACCAAATAAATGGAAGTAATATAGAAAAAATTAATGGGTATGATATGTTTTTAAATTGAGCATCTATTTTTACTCTATTTTTAATTATTAATAAGCATTGCAATATGGGGATTAGTGATATGCGATATATGTCGTAAGTACTCCAGTTTCGAACTTCGGTCTGTGTAAGAATGTAGGATATAGTATTTGAATATTTGCTATCTATCGAATCTATACCCGATCCAGGATGATTAATTATAAAATTATATTGGTCTATAAAATAATCTAATAAATCTCCGGAAGAGTAGTTGATTTGAATTAACAAAAACCACAATGACGTTGGAATTAAAAAATATGACATCTCATGTAAACTTTTTCTAATATCCCTATTAACTAGTATTTTTGTACCGTAAAACCCTATGAAGGGTAATAAAGTAAGGAGCTTTCCATAAAAAATTGAAATTGCAAACATTGCCATCGATAGTTTTTTATTTTTTTCATATAAAAAAATAGCATTTCCAAATATTATCATTGAAGCAATTTCTCCTATTGAGTATAAAGAACCTAACCACCAGGGAATTAACACTATAAATATTCCATTAAACATTAATTTATTTGCTAGGTTATGTTTGTGTTCTTTGTAAAGAAGTAGAGAAAAAAAGAATTGTAATATAAATATCCAGTAAAAATTTGAGATCCTAGCAATGTAAAAATTGTTTGTTAAAATCCATGAAATGACACCACCAACTGCTGATACTGGACCAGAAGTTAAATATACGTTATAAGAACCACCTAAAATTCCAGCATTAAAATCTAAGGCTTTAAAAAAATTTACATTTGAAGTCAAGGAAACATATTCATCTATGAATGGTGGGATACTTACTGCTTTAGCTTTTACATAGCTAAATAAGAAAAAATGTTGAGCTAGAAATAAAGATATTAGTGAAAAGATTTGTATCTTTTTATTTTCTAAGACGTTTTGCTTGAAAGCTTTCAAAAATAAACTATCAGCATCTATTATTTTTTTTATTTTAAAAAATACATTAAATCTGATAGAAATAATTACTAAAATAACAATTGCCAATACAAAAATAATAGGAGTCATTATATCGAAAATTGTTACTTTAAAAGGCTCCCATCCACCTGAGACATAATGAGCACATTCTTCGAATGAATTTACAGTTACGACCCGACCAAAAAAATCAAATAAATTTAATGAATCAAAATTTGGATCATTTAAAAATACATAACTATTATCTTCAGTATTAACTGGAGAATAATTTTCTGGAATTGGCCCACAAAATAGTTCCACAATTTCTTTTTTCACAGCTAAATATTAACAGCTAAATACAGTCAAGTAATTAGTACAGGATAAATATATATGGATATCAAAAACAAAATATTAATTATTTTTAAAAAACTAACAAACAAAATACAGTTTGCAATAATGAATTTATGATTAATCAAATAACTCTTTTAATTAAAAAATATTTAGCTTTTATAATTATTGGTTTTTCAATATTTGCTTTGATTTACAATATCATTCATTACGACCCTCTTCAAGGGTATGATGCCGAAGCTCATTACAATTATTTTTATTTTATTTCAATGTACCTACCACAAAGTTTTGAATTACCCACACTGGAAAGCACAAGAGAATTTTTTAACCCCCCTCTGCCATATCTATTCCCAGCATTTTTTCAGGTAATATGTAGAAATTTAATAACTTCGGCTGATTATATAAAAGACTGCAGTCTAGCTGTAGGAACAGCGACACAAATTTTTCAAACTATGCTGTACATTTTAACTTTTTTATTTTATTTAAAATCCTTTAAATTATTAAAAAACAATAGGCATATCATAAACATTAACTTAATTTTGATGATTTCATTGCTCTCTGTTAACTACAGGACTGTTTCAATGATTAGAGGAGAACCCTACATACTTTTTTTTAATAGTATTTTGATTTATTTACTTATTTTAATTATTAAAAAAGATTTTAAATATACAAAAAATGATATTTTTTTATTTGGTCTATTAATCGGACTAATGGCTTTGAGTAGACAGTGGGCTTTTCTATTAATGCCAGCTTATTTTATTATAATAAAATACATTAATAGAAATTCTATTCAGCTTTATCTGAAATTTATATCCTCAGCATTTATTTTTGGGTTTATTATTTCTTCTTGGTTTTATTTCACTCTCTTTTTTGAATATGGATCTTTTACAGCTTTTAACATGGAGCCAAAAAAGTTTAATTTAATGAACCAGCCATCAAATTTTTATTTACCATTTAATAGTGAAGCCTCTATGGTTTTTTCTAAACCAATTAGACCCAGCTTTTCTAATCAATTGATTCCTATTTTATATTCAGACCTTTGGGGTGATTATTGGGGTTATTTTGTATTTACAAGTAGGGATCTTGTTTTAGGTAGGAGCCAAATGATAATTGGAGATTATTTAGCAAGAGTAAATATTGTTTCTTTAATACCTACATTTGTCATGATCATTGGTTTAGGTAATTATAGAAAATTAAAAGGTTCTAAGACTTTTCATGGATATATATTGTTGAGTGCCTTAATAACATTTTTAGGGTATATGTGGTTTTTAGTAACATATCCTTCACTACCAACTGGAGATACAATAAAATCAACCTATATTATTCAACTATTTCACTTAATAGCAATTATCTCTGCTAGTTATTTAGAAGATTTAGAGAAATCTAATTTAAAAAGATATATAGTTTTTATATCTTCTTTGGCTTTTTGTTATTTTTATAATTTTTCAGCATATTTATCTCATTTTCCTATAAAGTTTTAAAAACAAAATAAACTATTAGTTGTATATTGAATTTAATTCCCTGAGATAAGAGACAAGATAGAAAATTTAAATTTATACTTAAAAATTATCAAAATATAAATAATAAAAATTAGATAACTAAAAACAGTTCCAATCACAATACCAACTAACTTATAATCTGTTAAAGCAAAATTTAAAAATATATTTAAAGAGGTAAGGATAATTAAACCTACTGTATGATGTCCATGGCTCTCTAGTTGCAGTAAAAGATTTTCTAAAGTTAAAAAGAATGACATTATTGAAAACCCTAATAACACAATCAAAAGTGGTTCAAATCCTTCCTCATATAGAGGAGTTAATATACTAATTTTTTTTGCTCCAAATATTACTACAATTAAAATTACAAAGCTTGTTGTAATTGCAATTAAGTTAGCGGCTTTAAATGATGACAATAAGTGCTTCCTTATTTCTAAACTTTTTTCAATTATATTTTTTTTAGTTATATAGGGAGTTAAGTTATTTCTTATAACATAAATTAATCCAGATAACCCTTCACCAATAACCGCAATTAGTGCGTAAATTCCTGAATAATATTCTCCAAATAAGACAGCAATGCAGTAAATATCAATCTTAAAATAAATTTCTGTAAGTATAGATGTTAAAAATGAAGTCTTCATATAGTTTAGGTGATTGAAAAGAGATTCAACCAAAGAAGATAGATAGTAATTTTTAAATCTGCCTAACAAAAGTAAAATATTAAAAATTATCAAAAATAGCTCCGTAAAGAAAAAAGTTAAATAAAAATCAGATATTATTTCTTTATAGAAAAAATAAATATTAAATACCAAAATTAATGGCCTAAGCAAAAAACTTATATTGTAATTAACAAAATCTTTGTAAGAATTAAAAAAAGTTTTTATTAAAAAATTTAAAGCTTGCAAAAATATTGTTGTTGATAAGAGCATTACAACCTCAATATATGGAATCTTTTCAAAAAATATAAATATATTGTCGATACTAAATATCACATAAATACTCATAAAAACAAATAAGACAATAAAAAAGGCAGATATCAAGTAATTTAGATTAATTCTTGCTTTTTCGGCGTGTGAAACATTTTTCATCAGCGAATAAGGTGTACTTAAACTTATAAATTTTGAACCAAAAAAACAAATTGTTTGATATACAGAAAACTTGCCAAGAGTATTTAAATCAAAGAGAGAAAATATTTGAAGATATAATACTATCCCAAATAAGGAAGTTACGAAATAAGTTGCGGTAGACAGTTTAACTGAATTATTAAAATTTAAAAATTTCATAGTTTGCTTTCTAACGTTTTATTCCTGAATGATATGTAATACATAACGATAGCTGATGTAAATAAAACGTAAGCTAGGTAAATCAAATTGGGTGTATTTTGCACATTATATAATAAAGTTTCAAAATCCTTATTTTCAACTGGTAAACCAAAACCTGCTAGTTGAGAAATTACTAAATCTTTTCCTACAAATAAGAAAATTAATTTTAAAAATAAACTAAAAAGTAAAGACGTAGCAAATACTATGATCCATGAATCTAATTTTGTAACAGCTTCAATTACACCATACAAATAATCTGGTTGAGCATATTTTGTAATTGTTCCAAAACTATTAATAACCTCATTAATACTTAATTGAGTTTTATTTGTAGTTTCAAAAAGTAAAGTTGAAATAAATCCAAAAAATGAAAAAATATAAATATAATATTTTTCATAAAGGATTTTCTTTGAGGATAGTAAAACAATATAACTAAATGGTATTAGGCATAATAAATATCGAAATCCATAAGAGGACGCTGCTGTACCCCATAAAATTACGATTGAAAATTGATAGGCAAAACATAAAAAAATAAGAAGAGTGGAAATATTTTTTTTAAGTAAAAATAATTTTATTATTCCAAGAAATATTATTGGAGAGAACCAAAGAAGACCAAATTCGGGTCCAAATAAAATTAACAAAAATGCTTTAAAAGAGTATGTAATTGTAGTGATTGGCTCAGAATATAAATTATAAAAAAATTGGTCAACACGTGAAGAATCACTTGAATATATCATCAAAGGATTAAGTGTATATGTGCCATAAATCAATTTATTAATTTGTAAAAACAAAAAAAGTGCAAGTGTTGAATTAACAAAAAGCACGCCTTTATATCTGCTAATTTGTTTACTACTAAAAAATAAATATTTTAAGATTACTGGGACTAATAAGACATGGTAGTTTGTCCACCTAACTAAAAGTGCAAGTAATATAGCGTAAGGCAAAAGACTAATATACATTTTACTTTCTGTTTTGAAAAATTTTATAGCAAAATAAAAAACTAATGTAATAGTAAAAACTTCAAATACATGTGGCATTAAATACCTTTCAAAAGCAAAATAAGTAAGTCCTGAACCTAGTAGAAGAAGTAAAATTTCTAAATGACTTTTTTTAAAATTTAATAAATTAGAAATTTTAATAAAAAAAATAAACGTAAGAAAAAGATAAAAAGTAGACGACAAAGATGTCATAGCTATTTCAAAATTATTTAAAGAATTATTATTTATATTTTCAAAGTTGCTTAAAAATTTTCCAAAAATATAAAAAGGTACGGTAAGAAAGCTGGTTCCAATAAACCCTATAGGTGTTGGCTTGTCGTTAATGATATTTCTAGCATCTTTATAGTCACCAAATTGATTAATATAATCAAAATCTTTATCTTCGACAATTGTTTTTATGTGTGCATAATAATCAAACTCGTCGGAACAGCATGTCCAGTCTGACTTGTATCTATAATCTATTTTTAAAAAAAATAAAATCAATATTAGGAATAAGAAAAAAAGTAAGTATTTATTTTTTTTGGTCATAATTTTTAATTATTAATAATTATAAAGAACTTACTTATAATTAACTCTCTAATGATTAAATTGATTTTTATCTTAAAAATTAATATTAAATTAACCATTAAAATGTTAAATTTTGTTAATTTTTTGATAATTTAAAACCAGTGTAGAAAAAAATAAGAAAGCAGAAATCAGTACAAAACTGTTAATTTTCAGAACTTCTGGATAATTCCAATGATTTAAAAATAAAAAATACAAAGTATATGCCAAAAAAAATATTTTTTTTGAATTTTTGTTATCAATTAAGACATAGCTAACAATTAGAGAGAAGATGATTAAATTTCCTAACCCATAATATGAAAATCTGATAGGTGGGTACCAACCAATAAATAACCAAAATGAGTGTATTAGCAATCCAAAAGAAATAGAAATTATGAGAAATTTTTTATATTTTAAAAATAATAATTTAAAATTTATCAGAAAATTTGATAATAAAAAAATTACAGGTATGAGTAAATATTTTATGAGATTAATTAAATCATTTTTATAACATACTAAAGCCTGCCTCGGAGATTGGCAGAAATAACCTCCTATAATTGTCTCTTTACCTTGAAAAAAATCGATTAACCAAACAAATTGTCTATATCCTTGAGCTTGATGGTCTGCAAAACCAGTATAAAAAAATAAGACACCGTAATGTAAAAATATTGGAACAATAAATAATAATAAATTTTTTACAAACCTTATATTCAGTCTTTTGGTGAACAAAGCAAAAATAAAAGCAAATAGAATAATTAGTGCAGCAGATCTATGAATTAAGAACAAAAGTCCTATTAAAAAAAAGTAAGTTTTTTGGTCTAATTTGTCAAAGTTAACAACTAAATAAATACCAATTAAAAATATTAAAAAAGTAAACGTCATAGATGTAGATTCAAAAATATGCCATTTAAACATAGGTGAAATAGAAACCATCCATGGCAAAGTGAAATACATATTGTTAAAATCAATTTTTACTGATTCAAAAATTTTATATATATACACACAAACAAGTGAAGTTAAAAATAGCTGTCCTAGAAAAAAACTTGCTTTAATCAACGCTACTGAAGTTAAAGGGAAAGGACTTAAAATAACTTTCAGAACTGTATAAAAAAATGAAATATAAAAAATAAAAAGTGGTCTGTCAAAATATACGTAATCAACTTGATCATAAAAATTTTGTATATTTAATACACCTTGTAAATAAGCATTTAAATCACAACTTTCAGGATATATATAATCGATCTTTCTCGAAAATAGATCTAAATTATATGACTTAATATCAGTACAAAGATAGTAATTTACATTATCCCTAAATACATAAAATTGAAATAAGTAAATTAATAAATTACTTATTAAAGTGTAGAAAGTAAAAGTTTTAAAATTTGGTTTTTTTAACATTGTTATTCAACTTTTTTATTGATATAGGATTTTATAAATTTCGTGTTAAAAAAAAGTATTGAAATCATGAATAAAAAATATAATAATGCAACCGTTGGTTTTTTATTATTATGATATGAATTTTGAGCTTCGATCATCCAAAAAATCCTACATTCTTCTTCAATGGATTTTATTTCTATAAGTGTATTTTTATTATTAAAACAAATTTCTTTTTTTTGGTTTTTATAATCATTGAAGTTTTGATTGAGTAAAAAGTTAGCAGTTGAATTATTGTCACAATCCGATTTATAATTTTCTATATTTCCAGAAGGATGTATTTCTTTTAAATAATCGTTATCAAAAATTATAAGATTGTTAACTTTGCAAAAAATACTGTACTCATTTGCAATAATCATGTCTACTGATATCTCTTGATTATTTGATTTAGGATGGCCAGAGATAAACAATATAGAAATACAAAAAATAGTTGTAATTAAAAAATTTGTTACATACTTATATCTTTTAAATACCTCACAGACTAAAACTGACAATGCAGTGACTAAAAGAAAAGAATAATAAAAGGCTTTAAATGTATCTCCTTTAAACGGATTGAAATTGTTTGAGGGAATTCCTAAAGAATTTAAATAAAGAATAAATATTCCAACAAATGGAGCAAGAAAATATTTTCTTTTGTTCTTTTCTAGAAAAGAAAATAAAAATAAAAGAAAATAAAATAAAATAGCAATCAAGGAAGAAACAATTTTCCTTGCGTAGTCTAAATTGTCAACAAGAATGTGTGAAAAAGGACCATTATATTTAATTTCTCTATTGGTGCTCATCAGTGAATCTAAATCTTTAATAAATAAATGTTTTCTATTTTTAGAAAAATTATTTTCTGTGCTGTTAAAGAGTTGATCAAAATGATCACCAAAAGTATCTAAGATTGTTAAATTAATTAGAGATTTTGAATGAATGCAATAAGAGGCTTCATTCAATGTATATTCGCAAAAAGGGTTTCTTAAAACTTCCACAAAATCAACGTTAAATAATATCTTAGGGTCAGCTTTAAAATCATACTCTTCGTCATATGCTCGCTCAAAGGGCAATAGTTGTGTGATGTTAAAGTTTTCTATTTGAATTAGAGATACAAGAAGCAGAAAAACTAAAATTATTAAAAAAATTTGTTTAAATTTTAATAATTTAAAAACTTTACTATAAAAAATTAATAAATACAGAAGCATCATTGCCGCAAGGGACGCTTTAGTGTTAATTATTATTACAAGTGCAGGCAAAGATATGTAAACATATTTAACATTTTTATTCTTAATAAATAGTTCAATAAAATATAGGCACCAAGGAAAAAATGAAAAAGCTAAAATTTCTGGCTTCATTACAGCTCTCATATAAAGACTTTGTGGAAAAAAATTTAATAAAATTAAGCACAAAATAATATTTTTTTTATCGTAACCATTAATTTCAAGGAGTTTATACAATCCCCACAATCCAATTAAAAAAAGCAGTAAATTTAATTCCTGTATTGAAACATTAATAATCAAATCAATATTCCCAATATTAATTAAATCTATTTGCCTTACGATAAACAGCGAGACTAGATAATAATAAAGAGAGCCTTGACCATAATCTAAAATTACATTATTACCTAAAAAATAATTCAAGTAATCGTAATACTTTGAGAAATCAACATTTCTAGTTGAGTTATAAAAAAAATTAATCCAATTGTGTGTACTGTATATTGCAAAGATAAGTAAAGAAGTTAAAAGTTTATTTTTATTTTTTAACATTTTTTGAAATATTGAACATAATTAATGAATTAATAAAATAAAACAATAATTTTATTCCATCTGAAAACCTTGATATTTGTGTAGTTCCATAAACTCTTGCCCTGTAGTGAACTGGGTATTCCAAAATTTTATGTCCACTGTATGCAGCACTAAAAATAAAATCAAAATCCCCAAATGGATCTTTGATAAAAAGGGTGCTTTTCCATTCAGACATTTGATTAATCAAGTCTTTTTTAAATACTTTTGTACCACAAAGAGAATCCGTAAGCTTTGTAGATATAACGATAGATATTATGTACTGAAAAAATAGATTTCCAATACTGTTTAGCTTTCTCATTGCGCCTTCTTCCATTTTGTAAACAAATCTAGTTCCGTTTACAAAATCTGCTCTGCCATTTTCAATAATTTCAAAAAACTCATTTAGCGTCTCAGGGTCAACACTTAAATCTGAATCCAATATTGTAATAATTTCAAAATTTGAAACTTCAATAGCTTCGAGAACACCTGGACCTTTGCCTTTTGATTTTTGTTCAATGATTTTTATTGGTAATTTTTTGTATTTTTGCTGAATTTCATATGCTGTTTCAACTGTATTGTCTGAAGATTTTGCACATACAAGTAAAATTTCATAATCTGATTCAAATAAAGGTATTCTATTAATAATTGGTTCTAAATTTAATTCCTCATTCTTTGCTGGCACTATAATTGTTTTACTGTATACCTTTTGTTCTTTATTGGTTTTAGACAACAACAAATAGTTATTTATACCAATATTAAATTTAAAAAAAATAATCTCTAATATAGTATTTAGTAAATTCCCAATACCAAATAATCTGAATGGAAATATCTGACGAGTAAAACTTTTCACCATTTCAAAGCCTGATGATTCAGAAATAGAATATATTTTTTTTAAATGGATATACGATCTGGGTCTAGAAATTTTTTTAATTTTAAAAAATTCAAAAAACAAAAGGAAAAAATTCCATTTTGTATTTATTGAATTGATTAATACTTTTCCATTATTAGTAAGCAGCTTATTTAATGAATTTAACAATCCATATATATCATCAGTTACTTCGAAAATATCTGTGATAATAATTAAATCGAATTTTTGGTCTTCAATAGTTTGAATTTGTTTGCTTAAATTAGAGTTAAGATCAATCAAAAATAGATTTTCTTTGGAATTGGTAAAATTTTTAAATGAATTTTCCTTATTGATAATGTGAATCCAATTTGAATTCTCTGATAAAAATCTCTGTATTTCGTTTTCGTGTCTCAAATAATAATATCTTGAACTTAACTTCAACATGATTGTAATTATATGTCTTCTAATTAAAAAAAGGTTTATATATTTTTAAATAAAAAATAGTTATAGAGCTACTTACAAAATAATAATTAAAATAGAGCTGTGAAAATAAATAATGCTGCTTCGGCAAGATTTTTTAGCTACTCGGTTGGGCTTTTAATTCAAATATCAATTATTTTTTTGTTAACAACTAAGTTAGAAATTTATCAATTTGGCTTATGGGGAATTTCTATGTCCTTTGTATTTATTTTTTCAACAATTTCACAAATGGCCTATTTTCAAAATATTGAAAAATATTTTCCAAATTATATAGAAGAAAAAAGACAGTACTTTTTTGTTAAATATGTAAAAACTATCTTTGCAAGTAATCCAATAATTTTATTATTTTTATTCATCATTAAATATTTTGGGTATTTTGAAAAATTTAATATAAAAAATATTAGTTACCTATTAATTATGCTTGCTTTGCTATCTACAATTGAAAGCTGTTTAGTAATTTCGGATGGTTATTTTGTAGCAACTCAAAAAAGTAAAATATTTGATACATATGAACTTTATTTTTACAAAATACCTAGATTGTTTGTTTTTTACTTATTACTAAGTTATGGATATAGTGTGTTTTATTTATTATTTTTTACTATTATTTTACGTTTTGTATTTTTAGTAATCATTTTTAAAAATAAGTTCATGAATATAAAAACATTTTTAAATCTCTCTGCAAATAATTCAATTTTTAAGGAAAATTTTCATAATATTAGGTATAACTCTTTTGCTTTTGGAAATAGCTTTTTATACGTTTCTTTTATAAATATTCTTTTTTTAATAACTAGTAACTTGTTGCTCAATATTGATATTGCACACTATTCCCTTATGGTGATTATTCTGAACAATCTTAGACCAATAATGAGCACTATACCTAGCTTGTTACCTCCAATAGTTTCTAGCTCCATTCAAAACAAGATAGATTTGAAATTTCAAATGAAAAATATTGAAATCATTAACCAAATTCTTATTTCTATATTTTTACTTACTGTGCTTGCAATAGTACAGTTCAATGACCTATTTTCGATTTTTTTCTTGGAATACTTTGATGGAATTTATAAATTAATTTTTTTATCTGTATTTGCTTCAACTTTAAATTCAATATATTTTACAAAATATATTGAACAACTTTTCAGCCAGAAAGAACTAAATATTTTTAAATTTAATTGCCTAAACTATATTTTCTGTATTTTAATTTTTTATGTAATTTATCAATATTTCTACTTAATAAATTTTATTTATATATATATAATCTATGAACTTTTGTTTTTCTTGTTTGTAAATTATCTAAGTAATCAAAAAAATAAGTTACTACCTAAATTTACAGAGTTTTCATTTACATATCTTTTAACTTTGGCAATAGTTTCATCATATATTTTTGACTCTTTTAGTTTTTATTTTTATTTAATAATTCCTTTTGGTTTAATCCTTGATAATAAATTTTTTAACAAAAAATTAGAAATATAAAATAAACTTTAATTTGAGTTGATGATGTTCTTAAAATTTTTGATAAATGCATCTTCATTTATGATTGTGTTAATAAAGTTTTGATTACTTTTTCCAACTTCAATTAAATTGATTTGTGCTAATTTATTAAGAATTGATACTGTGCTTATTTCATTTTTTAGATCAAAAGTTAATTCATAGTTTTTTGGAAAGAATTCACTTATACCTTTATTGATTGGAAAGACAGAAGGTATGCCCATTACAGACGCTTCACACAATAAAGTAGGTTGTCCTTCATAGAGATTAGTAGCAGTGACAACAGCTGTTGAATTGCTTATTGTTTGTAATGTTTTTTCATTACTCAGTTGTCCAAGAAATTTTATATTTGAAGAAGAGAATCTTTCTCTTAAATTTTTTAATTCAGGACCATCTCCAATAATCTTGAATTCGAAATAATTGTTTAAATCAGACTTTTGGAATGCATTTATTAATTGTTCTACTCCTTTTTCTCTTGATATTCTTCCTGCATAAACTATATATTTCTGATTTGAAGTAGAAGATTGAAAATCCAGTATTCGATTATCTAAAATATTTCTGTGAACAAATATTTTTTCTTCTGAAATTCCACTGTTTATTAAGTAATTCTTTTGAAAATTGGTAAGGGTTAAAATTTTTAATTTTGTATTTTTAAGAATTTTAAAAAACTTAATTCCATAAATTATAACCAATAAAGACTGTATGTATGAATTTGGAAAATACTTATTAAAAATTCCCATATCTGTTCTATTAAATCCACAGCCTTTACATAAATCATTTTTATTAAAATGTTTTTTTGCAAAAATATGTTTTGTACAATTAAATCTGTAATTATGAATTTTCAAAATAATTGGATGTCCAGTTTTATGAATTTCTGAAAATATTCCGGGAGAAACTTTAAACCATGTATTGTGAATATAGATTACGTCAGGGTTAAAAGACTTTACTTCTTTTCTAATCTTTTTTATACTTTCATAATTTTTATTAGATAAAAAGAAAATAGATTGGAGAAAGTAATTGGTTATTTTATTGTCGAAATATAAAACTTTTACATTGAAATGTTTTTTAAGAACATTTACTTCATTAGTTACGGCAATATCTTCTCCGCCAGTAAGCCTATATTTATTATGAATTACTAGTATTTTTTCCAATTTAACACCTACTTAAGGATACTATTTAAAGAATTTGAAAATAATATTAATTTTTATATGTATAGTTTTTTTCAAACTTTATCTATAAACCTTTTATCATCTCTAATTGAAATTCTAAAATAGTTACTTACTTCTTCAAAAGAAGTAGGGTCATGAGTTGAGTTGACAATGGTAATGTTTTTTTTCTTTAAAATTTCAAAAACTTTTTTCTTTGAATTTGTATCTAGATTTGATGTAGCTTCATCTAAAAACAATACATCTGGATTTAATAAGATGGCTCTGATAAAAGCTATCTTTTGCATTTGACCAGAAGACAAATTTTTATTATTTATTGTGTGTTGTAAAGTTTCAGCATCAACTTTATTAAATAGATCAAAATCTCGACAAATTGTAATTATCTCTTCATCAAGTATTTCATTCTCATTTCCATATGTTAAGTTGTATTTTAGGGTTTCACTAAATATAAGCGGGACTGGTCCAATGTAGCCAAAAGTTTCTTCGTATGAATATATTTTTCCACTCTCAGGATATAATATACCTGCAAGCAGTCCTAAAAGTGTACTTTTCCCCGAACCATTGGGTCCGACAATTATATTGTGGGTATTTTTCTCGATTTCAATATCTATATTTTTAAAAATGTATTCATCATTATTAAAATATTTAAAATTTACATTATGTGCAGATATAGAATTCTTTGTTTCTTTTACTTCGAGTATAAAGTTATCCTTATTTGATATCATTTTATTCTTATCTATTTTGTGAAATTGTTCTATGTGTACATGTGAATTTACTAATCTATTTACAGCTGTAGCTGAATTGCCAAGAGACTGAAAAAGCCTAAGGGTAACTCCTATGAAGTCAAGAGTTATTGTTTTAGCTAAATTAAACATTGTTAATAATATTGCAAAAACGAATAAGGTCACAAAGCTGGGAAGAAAAGAGCTAAAAGAACCATAAATAAAATTGTTTATTTGATTTCTATTATAATTTTCTAAAGTTTGTGCAAAATTACTAAGTTCTTCTTTTGCTTTATTTAAAATTTTGATTACATACATGTTTTCAATAATTTTTTGAATTTCATTATTAGATTTTTGATCCATTAAGTAGGATTGATGCATAAATTTTCTTGCTTTTAAAATCAAATATCTTGATGGAAGAAATAATACCAAAACACCGATACCAAATGTAAAAACTGTTCTTTGGTCTGAATATATTAAAAATAATAAATAAGCAAGAGTTTGAATAAAGAAATTTAAAAAACTTGCTAGCGCAGAATAAAAATAGCCTATATGTCCAGTAAGAGTATTGATGAAAAAGTAAGCGTCCGCAATGGAATAATTACTTTTATCAAAAACTTCAGACAATAAATAAGTTTTCAAGTTTTTTTGAACTCTTAATTCAAGGATTTTTAAAATATAGTTTTGAAAATATACAAAAATAAATCTCATAACTATTAGTAGCGGAAGAAAAAATTTAATTGAGAAGAATATTTCTAGAAAGTCTTCAAATCTGTCACCATAAGTTGTTCCATCAGTAAAAAATCTAGTGAATAAAACAATTATTCCTATATCTGCTGCCGCTGTTAAATTTGACAATAAAACTGAGGTCAGTATCAAAAGTTTTTTATTATTTGTAGCTGTTTTTTTTGAAACATATAAAATATCGTTTACAAATATTTTTAACTTTCCCACAACAACATCCTAATAATAAAATTTTTTTTCACATATAACATTGTTAATATTGTTTGTTTCAACGACATGATTTGTACGGTAGAATTTCTTTGTGAAAATAAATGTAAAATATCTATTTATACCAATTAAAAGAGCTTATTTTTTGTTTTCAAATTTTATCAAATATTTTTTCAAAGGAATAAATTGGTTTATATCTTCAAAAGAACATACAAATTTTTCATTTAAACTCAACAGCCTACAAACTCAAGCAATTAGCTATATAACTTCTACATTTTATAAAATTGATTATTACAAAATTGTTGAAGACGTCAATTACATTCAAAATTTAAAGATAGAGAATGAGTTCAAAAGTTTTTCAAAAACTATTGACTTAGATTTTTCACCAAAATGGGATTACCGCATAATTCCATATATTCTTATTAAAAACAAAAAGATTCATAATGTATTTGAATTTGGAATTGATCAGGGTCGCATAGGTTACCTTCTAAATAATATTCAATCAAGAGACTCTTCTTTAAACTTTGAATATATAGGCATTGAAAACAATAAAAGAAAAGGGGTTTTATTGCAAAATAATAAATTTAATAATATAAATATTATTTTTAATAACTTACAGTCATACCTCCCAAACATTGCCACTAGTAAGCTTCAAGATTCGCTGGTTATAAGCTCCACTCACGAAATAAACAGTGAAAAATTTTTATTTGAATTTTTAAGTTCTAAAAATATTTTCCCTAAATATCTTATTTCAGACGAGTGTTCTGATGATTCAGAATATTCAAAGTTTATAAAAAAACATGAATATAAAAGTACAATTATCCCCTTTGAAGATCCAAATAATTTTTTAGATACTATTTATATAGGTATTGCAAAATTAAATCAAAACTAATTTGTGTTCAAAAGTAAACATTATTGTCTAAAAATTTAAAACACTAAAAGTTAGTTATTATTAAAGTATTAAATTAAAGAATTGCGATAAGTATGGATTTAAAATTAGTTTCAGTCATTATGAGTGTTCATAACGATGAGAGAACGGTTGAAAAATCAATAGAAAGCATATTAGAACAAGATTATAAAAACTTAGAACTTTTATTGATTGATGATGGCTCTAGTGATAATACGTATGAAATTTGTAAAAAATATGTAAATTCAAACAAAAATGTAAAGCTTTATCAAAATGAACACAACATTGGATTAACAAAATCTTTAAACATTTTGGTAAAAAAAGCAGAAGGTTATTTTATAGCAAGACAAGATGCAGATGACATAAGCACAACTTCAAGGATAAGAAAACAAGTGCAATTTATGAAAAAGTATAATTTAGATGCTTCCACTACTAGGGCATTTGTTATGAATACAAATAAAATTACCCCTTCTAAGTCTTACTATTTACCCAAAGAGTTTGTTATGAGGATTAAAAACCCATTTATTCATGGAACACTAGTTGTAAAGAAAGAGGTGCTAATAACGGTGGGGCTTTATAATGAACGATTTTACTATTCTCAAGATTACAAATTAATGCGTGACTTTATAGACAACGAATATAAGTTAAAAATACTAAAAGAACCTTTGTATTTTCTGAATATGGAAGGAAATATATCTGTTACTCATAAAGAAAAACAGGAATACTTTGCTGAGTGTGTTAGAAAACGAATCACTCCTTTAGAAATATCATAATGTTTATCAAAAAAATATTGCAAAAGATCCTAAGGTTTATAAATGTGCTTCTTTTCAAAAAAGAGTTACCAAGTAAAATATCTATTTATTTTCATGATTTAACACAAAAGGAAATTGATGATCTTGAAAATATTTTTATGTTTTTTAAAGAAAGAGATTATAAGTTTGTTAACTTATATCAATTTAATAGAAAATTAGAATCAAATGAAAAGCTAATATCAATAACCTTTGATGATGGCTTTTCAAGTTGGTCAAACTCTTTATCGTTATTTGAGAAACATAACGCTAAAGCTACTTTTTTTATGAACACAATAATGTTCACTGATGAATCAAAACAAACATTCTTACAAAACATCAATATGAATGACAAAACACAATTAATAAACATTAATGATTTAAAAAATATTTTAAAAAATGGGCATGAAGTTGGTGCGCACACGCATGAGCACCACACTCTTTCTGATATGGAGTTAGAAGACTTCAAAAAAGATGTAAACAAAAATATTGAACTTCTTGTCGGGCTTGGAATTGTACCAAAAACTTTTGCAATACCATTTGGAATGAGGCGTTATGTGACTAGCGAACAAATAGAATACCTGAATCAAAACTTTGATTGTATTGCGTATGGAGAACCTGGAATGCTATTTAATCAAAAGCAAGGATACATACAAAGATACCCTTGGAGATCTGAAAAAAGCTTTAAATACAATATAAATAATATTTCTACGGATACAAGTCTGTTTAATAATTTAACTAAAAGAAGTGGTTTAGGTTAACAATTTCGTTTTAAGTAAATTTATAGTGTTAATATTAAAATTTGAATGCTAAAAAAATTTAAAGTATTAAATCTGCGTGAAAAGTTTTTAACTACTTTATCTAGCATTTATTTAATTTTTATTTCACTATTTATAATTTTTGGAAGATCTTTTTCAGGAGTATATATATTCTCTTTTAGGATGGCAGAGTTAATAATAGGATTTTTAATACTATTCTCTCTAATATTTTTTTTCGCACAGCCAAAAGAAATAATAAAATCCGACATGTTTCATAATCAATTTAAATTTTTTCAATTACTTTTAGTGTTGTTTTTCTTGTCTTTTTTTAGCAATAAAGGAAATTTATTAGATACTTATACATACAAAAGCAGTTCTTATATTTGGACAATTTCAATAATATTTTTTACATTTATCTTGCTAAATTCTTCTGATACAAAGAAATACCAAAAATATATATTTTCAGTATCTTTGCCAGTAACTTACTTTTTTTCGACAATTCACTACCCAGAAATTTTTATAAACTTTTTTTTAGAATTTTCAGATAAGTGGGATTTTGTTAAAGCTTCTGATATTTTACTTGCATATACATTAGCAAATACTTCAAATTATTTGCTTTTTAAAAATAGGTTTAACTCATTTATATACTTTTCTATTAGCTCTGCTGTTCTTCTTCCATTATTTTTATTTATGAGTAAAGGGTCATTTTTCCCCTCACTATTATTCATTTTGATGTTTTTCATTATTTATTTAAAAACTATTAAAATTGAAAAATTAAAATCTATATTTGTAATTTTGATGTCTATAGTGCTTTTTGTTTTATCTACATATGAAGTTTGGGGTAATCTAAATTTTGAAAAAGGCGAATTCAATGTGTCTACTGAGGAAGAATCTTTACTTAAGCTTAATACTTTAGGAAGAGGTATAAGTGATATTGCTGATCAAAAAGATACAGTTGATGTATTTGCTTCTTTATACGTTGCAAAGTACACGGGTTACAACAGACTATATTCTACAGATATGATGCTTGATTGGAGATTTCAAATTTGGCAAGATGTTACAAGAGATTTACTTTGGTATTCAGAATATCTTGAAAATCCTAATAATAATTATTCATTAGTTCGAAATGAGTTGGCAAAAAGAGATTATAAGTACTTATTGGTCGGTCTTGGGTACAATGAAATGCTTCCAGCAATGAATCATTGGGAAAGACAAGGTAGTGATGGTAGTAATGAAAATGTTCATAATTATTTCTTTAATGTTTTAGGACGTGGAGGTATTTTACAATTAATATCAATTTCCATTTTTGTAATTGCAATGATATTTGATATTAAAGATAAACAACTTAGAAATGTTTTCATTATTACATTGATACCTATATATTTAACATCATTTTTTGATGCTTCAATGGAGAGCATGCGTTTTCCATTTGTTTTTTACTCCGGACTAGTAATTTTATTTAAATTAAATCAAAATAACTTGTCAGATATTTAATTAAAACAATCGTTCTAATTTTTGCGCAAAATTTTCTAAGCTATATTCTTTATGAAAGTTAACCATATCTTCTTTAGATAATTCATATTTATTATAGGAGTTATTAATAATTGCTATCGCATTTGACCATTCGTTCACTGTATTATTCTCTACAAAATTTACTTTGTATTTTTTTACAAAATTTTCATCTCCCCAAAAACCTTTTGTCTTTGAGACTAAAATTGGTGTTTTACATGAAATTGACTGTAAGCCTACACTTTGCCCTGACGGCTGAAAAGTTTCCTTTATTGGAAGTATTGTTAATTTCGCATTAGTATAAAAATTCCTCAGGTCTTCATCTGAGAGAAGTTGGTCTTGCCAATTTCCTTGAATAATAACTAGATTTTTTGCAGAGTAATTAAATTTAAAGTCTGAAATAAAAGTAAAATTCACATCCTTCATCTCTTCAACTAGCTTAACTAGAAGTTGGTAGTCTCTTTTCCCATCATTTCCAACAAATAAAACTCCTCCTTTTTCACTTGGAGTATTTTCTGACCAAAATTCTGTATCTACAGAAAATGGTATGTATGAGATTTTTGAATTATTTTTTTCATACATTTTTTTTGCTAATTCATATTCCCCTTTTCCTAAAAAAACAAATTTATTAGATGAAAAGTTTACTATTTTAAGGAAAAACTTATTTGTTATATTTTTAAATTTCGAAGTACTTGGCTTACCAAGTAAGCCCATTGTTATAACTATATTGTTTATTTTTTTTCCAATTAATTTATAAAAAAGGACAATTGGTAAAAATGATATAAACAAAGCATCTGATGTAAAGATTGCTATTTCACTTTTACTATAGTTTTTAATATGCTTTAAAGAGATAATTTCAGTAGAGTAGCTAGGAAAATTAGTTAATTTTACAATTACACGGTCATAGAAATGCAAAAGCTGCCTAACTCCATTTCGTTTTGTAGGATTTTTTGAAGCACCAATAGCATTGAGGTTGTGTTTATTATTTAAATCAAAATAACCGTAGAAAAACTCTTTTGCCTGAATGTTTTCATTCCTAATTTTTTCAAGTCTTCCTGGACCAAAAACATATAAAATTTTCTTATCATTCATTGTTGTTGTTAAAACTGCATTTTTATCTTATACCATTGTTTGGGTAGAAAGTATTCTTTTTAAATGAACTGTTTAAATATAAAATTAACTCATTAAGATACATTTCGTTTATTGCACTTATGTAGTCTTTAGGACCTCGTTTAATTGATTTACTGATTCCAAAAAGATCATAACCAAAATTAAAATTGTTTAATTTTAAAAATTTTTCTTTTATAAATTTAGGATGATTATCAAAAGGCATTTTGAAAATATGCTTCTTGTACCGTTCCTCAATCATGTTTTTCCAAGAATCAAATGCTACCTGTGGTTCTGCACCTCCTCTTTCGCCAAAATTTCCATAAGTCCTTTGCCAAGCTCTTGCAAATCTAGCTCTGTCTTTTGCAATTATTTCTTTTGTTTTAAAGACAGAATCGTAGTTCCAAAAAGGAATTAATGAAACGGGTACATTTTTTTCATTTAAGAGCACTCCTTCTAAAGTGGGGTCGCATCCATCTCCCCCTCCGTTAAATTTAATATTTTTAAATTTTTTCTTATTTACAACCATGGCCATTCTGGATTTCATATGGTATCTTTCTGGATTAAAAAACTGAAACTTTCTTAAGGATATTGCTGGGTAGTCACTAAATTTTTTCATAGCAGTATATAAATCATTAAAATCTTTTTCATGAAGAAATGTATCAATATCCATTTTGACAACCCAATCCCCATCTGCTTTGTCAAATCCCTCTTGAAACATAAGTCCAATATCACTAAATTCAAATTCTTCTTTTAAATTTTGCCCAGTAACAACAACTTCGTCTGCAAAATTTTCATAGCAATTAAGCGCTTCTTTCCAAGGATCCATTCTTTCTTCAGGATTTGTGAACGATGTAATAACTGAAATTTTCAAAGCAATCTATCATATTTTATATACTTTACTTTATTATCTTAAAAAGAATTAAAAATTTGCTTTTAGGTTGTAACAAGCAATTTTTCAATATCTTTTAGCTCAAGCTTGGCTATATTTTCTAGTGAATAATTATTTCTAACTGTTTGTAATGAATTTTCTATTAAATTTTTGAAATCATATTGATTTTTATCTAAATTTTTCAATATCTCATTTAAAGAAGTTATATCTTTAAATAGTATTGAATTTTCGTTATTTAAAAATTCTTTATGATTTTTGATATCACTAGCAATGACTAAACAACCTGCAGACATTGCCTCCAAAACACTTTTTGGATTACCTTCAAATTTTGATGCTGTTAGGTAGTATTTATAATTCGTTAAAAGTTCTTTTAATTCATTGTTATTTATGATTCCTTTAAATTTAATTTCAACATTTTGTTTTTTTGCTAATTTTGTAATTTCATTTTTTTCAGTGCCCTCACCAAAAATGTCAATTGTAAAGTCAGTACCACCCAGAGCGCTTACAATTGTTTTATAATTTTTCTGATCTTCAATTCTTCCAATACAAACTATCTTTTTGCTATACCTGTCTTCAAATGATTTTAATTTTTTAAAGTTATTCAAAGAAACCCAGTTTTTTCTAATTTCTATTTTGGATCTATTTATTTCTCCAAATTGTTCAATCAGAAAATTTTTATCACACTCACTGGTAACTGTATATAAATCGGCATTTTGTAAACTTTTTTTTGTTACTATTCTGTAAAAAAACTGTTTTGCAATAGATTTATTTTCATTTTTTGAAAATTCATACATGTCGTACCCAGTCCTTATAATCAAAGGAATTTTTTTTAGTTTTTTGAATTGATATGAAACCCATGATCCTAATAATTGGTTTTGTATAACTAAATCATAAGATTGACCCTGGGTGATTCTTCTCAAGGTTTTAATTATAAAAAAAGATTTCAAAAGGTTAATTATTTTAAACTTAGAAAATTTAATATATTTATATACTGGTATAACTTTAATAAATTCATTGTTAATAAAAGTTGAATCATTTTCCTCTCCATAAGTAATGATCGTTAGATTTATTTCAGGGTTAATTTTTTGCCAAAATTTAAAATGATCTAATTCCCTGTCTAATTGACCTGAATCTTTCCATGTTTTAAGTGAATATCCAAAAGTAAAGAAATAAATGATGTTCATTTAAATATGATAACTCATATTATTATATGGAATAGATTAAGTTAATTAATAAATTTAGATCAGTTCTATTAATGGAGCATTTATATATATGAAGGTTGCTATAGGTTCTCAGGTTTTTGATGGTTCATGGGGTGGAGGAAATTTATTTGTTAAAAATCTGAAAAATTTTTTACTTGAAAACAATACAAAAGTAGTTCACTATTTAGAAGATCCTGATATCGATATAATTTTAATAACTGAGCCAAGAATTGAATCTCTAACTTCAACTATTTCATTATTTGAAGCAAGATTGTACAAAAGTTTAGTAAATAAAAATGTAAAGCTTATCCATAGAATCAATGAATGTGACGAAAGAAAGGATACAAATTACGTAAATAAAAAAATGATGAAAGTTAGCCAATACTCTGACTTTACTATTTTTGTAAGCTCTTGGATAAGTGACTTATATAAAAAAAAAGGAATTAAATTAAAAGATTCATGTGTAATTTTATCTGGATCGGATACCGAAGTATTTAATAATATAGGCAAACAACCTTGGGATAAAAAAACAAAGTTAAAAATTGTGACTCATCACTGGGGAAATAACTGGAATAAAGGTTTTGAAATATATTTATTTATTGATAATTTATTAGAAACCAGAACCTTTTCAAATAAATTTGATTTTACATTTATTGGAAACCTTCCTGATAATTTTAATTTTAAAAATACAAACTATATTCATCCCAAGAGCGGTCTTCAATTAGCAAACGAGTTAAAAAAACATAACTTATATATAACTGGTTCATTAAACGAACCATCAGGAAACCATCAAATTGAGGGTTCTTTGTGTGGATTGCCTGTTTTGTATATTAATAGTGGTGGGATTCCAGAGTATCAAAAAAATTATGGTATAGAATTTAACAAAAATAATTTAGAGGAAAAGCTTTATGAAATATTTAATAATTATGAATATTATTTTGAAAAAAATAAGTCATTTGATTTCAATTCTAAAGTAATGTGTAAAGAGTATTTTGATGTAATCAAATCAATTTATCTGCCTACAAACAATTCAAAAAATAAGATTTCTTTTTACATATACAATTTAGTTTGCAATAAAAATTTCGTTTCTCTAATAAGATATATAGTTTCAAGGTTAACTTATCAAATGAGAAAAGTAAGTAAACAAGATTAAGGCAGTGTAATTATGTGTGGATTTATTGGATCAGTAACAGATAGACAAATAAGTGAAAATTTACTTGAGTCCTGTAATAAAAGAATAGAATGTAGAGGCCCTGATGAAAGAATTGTTAAAAATAATAAAAAATTTGGAACTAATGAAAAATTTCATAATTTTATATTTAATAGATTGTCAATAATAGACCTGTCCAAGCAAGCCTCTCAGCCAATGATGTCGGAGGAATTTAATACATTAATAATGTTTAATGGAGAAATATATAATCATAGAGAATTAAGAAAAAATTTAGAAAGTTATAAAATAAATTTCAAGTCTTCGCATTCAGACTCAGAAATGCTGCTTAATGGCCTTTCTTATCATGGTTTAGATTTTTTAAAAGATATAAATGGTCAATTTTCTATTTTTTTTCAAAATATAGATAAAAATGAGTATTTTTTAATAAGAGATCGCGCAGGACAAAAACCTCTTTACTATAGCTACAATAATCATCAATTGTTTTTTGGGTCAGACTTAAAATCTGTGAGTAATTTATCAAACAATCTTTCTATTAATAATGAAGAGCTTGTAAATTACCTTAATTTTGGTACAACTATTAATCCAAATACTTTTTTTAAAAATGTTCAAGCTGTTTTACCAGGAGAATGTGTAAAATTTTCATTTAATAGTGACAAACAAATCAAAAAAGATAGTTTCAAGTATTGGGAGTTGTCTAATTTTTTAGATGAAAAAGACTTCGAAGAAGAAGAATTCATAAATTTGTTTGAGGACAGCGTTTGGAAAAGGCTAGAGAGTGATGTTCCCGTATCTAGTTTTGTTTCTGGGGGTTTAGACTCTACTGCTGTAATTAAAGCATTAAGTAAAAAAAATAATAATTTAAATACCTTTTCCATGGTTACAGATTCAAAAAGTTTTGACGAATCGGTGTACATGAAACAAGTTGTAGATAAATACAAAACTAATCACTCTATTGAGGTTATCAATTCAAAAATAAATTTTGAAGAAATTAAATCTCTTGTACTGAGCTTTGATGATATCATTTATGATCCATCTATCATCCCTACTTATATGTTGTCCAAAAATATATCTAAAAATTACAAAGTTGCTTTATCTGGTGACGGTGGAGACGAATTGTTATCTGGATACGAACACTATGAAAATTTTATATCCAATAAAAACTTTCCAAGTAGTTTAACCAATGCGTTGTATAGTTTTTATCCAGGTTACTTTGGATCAGCAAACAAGATTCTTAAAAATTCATCAGACTGGAAATCTGCATTTTCATCATATTACAGTGACAGAAAGCTTCTTGGGTTGCTGAGAATTAATGAATTTGAATCTTTTGAAGAAATCTTTTTAAGAAGTAAAAAAAAGAATTGGAAATCATTAATGCTTACAGATCATAAGTTTTTCTTAAATGAAATGATGCTTAAAAAAATAGACAGGTCATCGATGCTTAATTCGCTAGAAATAAGATCTCCATTCATGGATCATAGGTTATTCGAATATGTGGCCTCACACTCAAGAGTTGATTTAGAAAGAAGATTTACTCCAAAAAAAATTATAAAAAACTACTTATCACGAGATTTTAATAATCAATTTTTAAATAGAAAAAAAATGGGCTTTTCAATAGACATTACTAACTTGGTAGCAAAAAATAAATCTGAAATATATGAGACTATTTTAGAGTCTGAATTAAGTAAACTTTATGATTTAAAATTTATAAACAATTTGTTATTTATAAATACAAGGTTTAATGCTTTACGAGTATGGAAGTTATATTGCATTAGCTTATATTTAAATAATGATAAATAAAATATTTAAAACTTTATATTAAAATAAAAGAACTAAAATTTCTTTATGGAAAAAACAATTTTAATAACAGGAATTACTGGACAAGATGGATATTATCTTGCAAAATCTCTTCTTGAATCTGGTCATAAAGTTCATGGCACTATCAGAAGAACATCATCAATTAACACTTTCCGAATTGATGAGCTGATTGCCAAATATTCTAAGGATGGATTTATTAAGCTACATTACGCTGACTTAACAGATTCTTCATCAATATCAAACTTAATTAGTGGTATAAAACCAGATGAAATTTACAATCTGGCTGCGCAATCTCATGTAGCGGTATCTTTTAAAAATCCTGTTTATACAACTCAGGTTGGCACCCTTGGGTCTTTATCAGTTTTAGAAGCTATAAGAAGTACAAATAAATTTATTAAATTTTACCAAGCTTCATCCTCTGAGATGTTTGGCGGAGAAAATGAAGTAGTTTTAAATGAAAATTCAGCATTAGTTCCTAAAAGTCCTTATGCGGCTTCCAAAGTTTTTGCACACCACATGACAAAAATTTATAGAGAATCTTATGGCATGTTTTGTGTGAATGGTATTTTATTTAACCATGAATCTCCATTGAGAGGTGAAACATTTGTCACTAGAAAGATATCTAGAGCTGTAGGAAGAATAGTTGCTGAACTACAGGGCAATCTCACTTTGGGTAACCTTGAAGCAAAAAGAGACTGGGGTTTTGCAGGAGATTTTGTTGAAGGAATGATTCTTATGATGCAACACAGTGAGCCGGATGACTGGGTTTTAGCAACAGGTGAAACATACTCAATTAAAGAATTTTTAACAGAGGCATTCTCTTACGTAAATCTTAATTGGGAAGATTTTGTAGTTTACAATTCTAAATATGACAGACCTAATGAGGTGAATTATCTTAAGGGTGACTCTTCAAAAGCACAGAAAGTTCTTGGCTGGAAACCTAAGCTGAACTTTAAAGACTTAGTAAGACTTATGGTTGATGAGGATATTGAATTAGCAAAACAGGAAAAAGTCCTAATTGAAAGAAAACTTATTGAACCAACTTGGGAATACTCTAAAGTTTAGTTTCGTTATTTAAAAACCAATCATAGGTAATTTTGAGCCCATCTTCTAATTCTGTTTTTGGTTTCCATCCTAACTTAGTTATTACTGAAGAATCTAATAGTTTTCTAGGATTGCCATCAGGTTTTGAAGAGTCAAATGATAGATCTCCCTGAAAACCAACTACAGCCTTTATCATATTTGCAAGTTGTAAAATAGAAACTTCTTGACCTGAACCAACATTTATTAAGCTTTGATCAAGTTCTTTATCCATAATAAATTCAATACAGTCTGCTAAATCCTGAGCAAATAGAAACTCTCGTAGTGGCTTTCCGGTTCCCCAAATTTCGAATTTTTCTTCATTATCTAGTTTAGCTTTATGCATTCTTCTTAATAGTCCTGGAATTACATGGCTTGATGTTTCTGAAAAATTGTCACCTGGACCATATAAATTTGTTGGCATTAAATTTATTATTTTATTTCCATACTGTGTAGTAATAGAGTTTCCCAACTCTATTGCTGTAATTTTTGCTAAGGCATAGGGTGAGTTTGTTGGCTCAAGTTTGCCAGACATAAAATAATCTTCTTTAATTGGGTTTTCTGCATTTAAAGGATAGATACAACTACTACCAAGATTGATGACCTTTATGTTATTATTTGAAATTACGGACTCTAATATATTCATATTTATTTTTAGATTTTCAGTCAAAAATTCAACTCTAAGAGAATTATTTGCCAATATTCCTCCAACTTTGGCTGCAGCATTAATTATCAAGTCAGGCTTAAAATCTTCTATTGTATTTTTTGTTTGTTGGTAATCAAATAAATTAGTATCATTTCTATTTGAGCTTCTTAATTCTGAAACTTTTAATGAATTTTCTAAAATAGACTTACAACTAGATCCAACAAGTCCATTACTACCGAAAAGCAATACCCTCATGATCAAATTTTAACATTCTTATATTTATTTGAATTGAAATCTTTTACAAGTCAAATAAATATATATTGGAATTAGAATAAAAATCTATGAATTCACACTTAATTTTTCAAAATAAATACCGGAAGTAGTAAATTGAATAAATCGTATGACATTGTATTTTGTATAGATAAAAATTTTAACAAACAAGCTTTTTTATCTATCGCTTCGTTTTACAAAACAAATATAAATTTTGAAAACAAAATTTATATTATCCATAAATCACCAAATTCGTTTAAAAAGTACCTAAAAAAATTGGAAAATCATTTTCCAGATTGCAACGTAGAGTTAATTAAATTTAAATTTAAAATCAAACACTATCCTAACCTTAAAAGTTCTCATGTCTCCGAAGCAACATATTATCGAATGTTTATTGCTGATCATGTTGTTAACTCATCACCTTTTATTGTGTATATAGATGCAGATGCATTTTTTATAAAAGATGTAAATGAAGTTGTAAATAAAATAGTCAGTAGATTGAGTTCAGAAAATCTTTTGTTATCTGCTAAAACAGAACATACATATGATGAAGGAGCAGAGCTTTTTGCAAGGCTTGATATAAATGATAAATACTTTAACGCTGGGGTGATGGTTATAAACTTTAAAAAATGGAAGGATGAAAATATTTCTCAAAAACTAAAGGACAAAGTAGACAAAATTAAAGACAATATTAATTATTGGGATCAAGATGTTCTAAATTCTGTTGTAAATGGAAAATATTTTGAGCTCCCAAAAGAACTTAACCATACAGTTGACTTTGATGGTAAAAAAATAGAAGTCTCAAACCAAATTAAAATTTTACACTACTCAGGAAAAATGAAGCCGTGGGACAAAAAAGGAGTTTCTTTTAATGCTGATAGTTACTACCGAGAGTTAGAAAAACTTTTTACAATTTGATTAACCTGCTCAGCAAATATTAATTCTCAAATTTTTTTAAAAATATTAAGAATTGTTTCTAAACGAATAAATAAATATTTATAATTATAATACAAAACATGATTCCAAAAGTTATATATCAGACATGGAAAACTCAAAATATTCATAAAAATATTTATAAACTTCACAACAAGATGCTTAAGGAAAATCCCGAATACCAACAAATTATTTATACCGATGACCAAATGTTTGATTTTGTAAAATCAAACTATGATAAAAATATATTCAACTACTTTGAGCGAATTAATAATATCGTTTCACGCGCAGATTTTTGGAGATATTTAATTTTATATAAAAATGGTGGAGTTTATCTTGATATTGATTCCATTATTGAAGGTAACTTGAGTGAAATAATAGATGAAAATGATGATGCTTTAATTACTGCAGAAAAAAATGAAAACTGTTATGTGCAATGGTCTCTTATTTTTAATAAAAACCACCCGATACTTGAAAAAACAATAGAAAATTTGGTAAAGAATATTGAAGAAAACAAATATAAAAACGATGTTTTAAATTTTTCTGTAAAGCCCTACTGGGATGCTATAAATAATTCATTTATTGAAAATAATCTTAAATTTAGTTGGGAAATGATAAAAAAAGATACAAACAAAGTTTTTAATATAAGCAATGCTAACTTTAGAATTTATAGTATTGATTATGGAAAATACATATCTTTTAAGCATAAATACAACCATTTGCTAAGAGACAGAGGAAAGCTTGAAGCTGATAAGAATCATTGGACTATTGCTCAAAAATCTCAAAATGTTTTTGATTAGAATTATTTACTTAGCAACATGTTTCAAAGTGTACATAATTTACAAAACGTTTAGATAAATGTAGCAGTTTATGTTTAAAATTTAAATTTTGATTTTGTAGTTACTATGGTATTGATATGATTCACTTTTTTACAAATTTTAAAAAAATTTTACCAAAAAATATCAGATTGATTTTACACAAATTATATTTTGATAATTTGATGGTTTTTTATGAAAAATACTTCAATTTTAAAAAGTTGTATTTTAATAACTTTGAACTACCAGAATACGATTCAATTATTGACTACAAGACAAGAAGTTTAATAAGACATAAACTTTATGAAAAATATGAAATCGAAGCTATAAACAAATTAGAGTTATGGGATGATAATTTTATTGATTTGGGCAGCTCAATAGGTCTTTGCTCATATTTAGTAGGTTCAAAAATGAATTCAAATAATATACACATTCTGGTTGAACCTAATAAAGTTTTATTAGAATATTCCAAATTGGTTATGTCAAAATTAGAAAATAAAAACAAAATTTTTATCAATAAAGCTATTGGGTATGATGCTGAAACTATGTTTTTTAACCCTAGTGACAACATATTATCAGGCAAAGTTGTTAGCTTTAAAACAAATAATAGTTTTGATAGTGTTTACTGTACAAATTTAGGATCAATAATTAAAACTCATGAAGTAGAATCTTTTAATGTACTTATTGATATTGAAGGGTTGTCGTTCTTACCAATTTTTAATGAGGAGTCTTCTTTCAATATGTGTAATAAATTAATAATTGAAGAATCTTTTGGTGGAAAATACAATTTTAAAGACGTTAAAAACCAATTAGAAAAACTTGGTTTTAAAATTACATTTAATAGAGAAACTTGGGGATCAAATATAATCGGAGCTGAAAAAATATAATTTAATAGAATTATCTTTATATTATTTTTTGTCTCATAAATTAGTAAATGTATTACTAATATAGTTTTGAAAACATAAGAAGTATGAAATTAAACAAAAAACTAACGACTCTAATAAATATTTTGATTTTCTTATCAACTATTTCTCTTTTTATATTTATCGAGTCAAATGATGTTAATCACTTAATAACAAAAAATAGATTTACAGAAATAGATTCAAGAGTACCTGGAGGTATTAAATTTTCTCTAGATGAGGGGCTAACAAGTTATGGTATGTTTGAAATTGGTTATGATGTAGACGATGAAAAATATTCTTCTTTTTCGATAGATTCAAATCTTTATGACCGGGTAGAGGAAATAAATATACTTTATCTAGAAGAAGGTGAAATGAATGCTGATATAGGTATAGTTTCATATCAAAAAGTAAACGGTCTTTTTGTTAGGATATTGCCATTTTTGATATATAAAATTACATCAATTTTTTCAACTAAGTTTCTTTTTGTTCAACTCGTATATACCTTGAGTTCTATAATCGGTTTCTTATACCTTTTTATTAAAATCCAGCAAACACGCTCTTTAATTTTTTCTATTCTTTTTTTTATGCTTTTTATTACTAACCCTTTTTTTATAACTTACACAAGTTCTTTTATTGCTCCCTTTTTGGTCAGTTTAATTCCACTCTTAGCAGTTTCTTCTCAAAAAATAAGAAGCCGGTTGTTAAATTCAAAATCTTCGTTTCTTATTGCAACTATTCTTATTCTTCCTTCATTAATTTCTAATACTCTTGGTCCTTTAGTTTTTCTTTCATTTTTAACTGGTATTAAACTTTTTGAGGAAAAGTTTTACCTACTTAAAAATAAAGTATTTGTCTTAAAATCCCTATTCATAAGTTTTGTCTCGTTAATATTAGGCGAATTGCTTTGGATTTTTCAAAGAATATTTTTGTTATCTGAAAATGCCAATGATGTGTTTTCAGATTATATTAAATCTGTTGAAAAATATGATGTTTTAAGTTCTAATCAAAACTCATTTGAAATAGAATCTTGTGCTAATTTATCTAGTTTAGACTTCGCAACTGCATTCTTTAACTTAAAAATGAATGACTTTATATTTTTTGAAGTGTACCTAAAGCATTATATTTATGTGTTGATAGCAATCTTTATACTTAATATTTTGAGAAAGGTTCAAATACTAAATTTAAATTTTCAATATATAGTTTTAAATTTAACAACTTACTTTTTGTGGTTTTATTTTATAAAAGGAGCATTTGGTTGCCACCTACATGTCTATCCAAGATACTTACTTTTGGCCTTTATTCCTTCGCTATTTATATATAAAAAAAACTCATATAATTGAAACATGAACCAAAATATAATTTTTATCGATTCAGATTGTTCATTATGTAGCAGGTTTGTTCTATTTGTTATGAAGTATGACAAAAAACAAGTATTTAAATTTTTCCCATTTAACAATGAAAATGGAACTTTAAAAACTATAGTGCTACTAGAAAATGAAAATCTTCAAACTAGGTATACCGCAATCTCATCAATTTTTAAGAAGATGAACTTTTTATTTTTTATAATTTTTAGCATTCTAGATATATTTCCTAAATTTATAGCTGACAGGGTTTATGATTTTATTGCCAGTAATAGAAATGTATTGTTTGGTGAATACTGTATACCGATACCAGTTAGTAAAAAAGTACTTGAAAGTGAAATTTCGAGGGAAATATTGGAAAAAGCAAAAAACAAATCTTTAGATCTTGAATAAATTTACTGTCCTTTACTACTTAGATTTATTTATTTTTATTTTAAATTTTTTATTGATTTATTTATTTTATAAATTTAGAAAATTTTCTTTCATCAATATATTAATAATTATTAATGCTTCTAGGTTACTTTACAATTTTTACGTATTTGGCACAGAGTGGTATTTAAATCATGCTGTGGCAGTCATTATGTTGCTTACAATAAATTTATTTAATAAAGAAGCGATTATGAAAACACTTTTTTCGATAGATAAGTATTTACGTTTTCTAGTGATTATTTTTATATTTGTTTTTACTTTTAAAGAAAATTTTCAAATTATACATCCAGGTATTGGAGGGTGGACATATCAATATTCAAGTGATTTTTTGGTGAACAATCCATATGAATTAGTTTATAGTAATAATGAAAATTTATGGCTAAAAGAGCAAATCAAGAATCAAACTCCTAATACAAACATAAAAGGTTTTCGTGATGAATATGTTCATTCATACCAACTTGAGGTTGTTAAGACAAATATTGGAGATTTTGTAATAAATGGTGAGGATTACGCATTTGTTTTCCCTTTTGAAATTTTTAAACAAATAAGAGATGGCGATGCTTTAAAAGAATTGAAAAAAGAGATACTTGTTGAAACACTTTGCGACAGAATAAATGGAAAGAGGTTTCTAATAAACAGAAACTTTTCCTATGCTAATCACAGTGTATACTTCAAGCTTAAACCCATAGATTCTGCATGTGGTGATAATTTTAAAATTGAAGATATTGAGTTATATATCGTAACTTCAAATATATTAAATGAAACTTATGAGGTAAAAAAAGTTGAAATTAAAAAATAGTTTTCTCTTATTTATATTTTTATTAAGTACATTCTCTATTTTTTATTTTTTAAGCTCTCTAGATGAAGGCTTAAAGCTATCTATATTAAAGTCTTTAAATTTTTTATTACCAGAAGTATTTGTAAATTACCTTATAACAGCTGACTTAAGCAAATTAATAATTTACGCTTTATTATTGTTGGGCTTATTTTTGTTGAAAAAATATTGGATAAAATATTTTAAAAACATAAACTTTGCTAATTTATTTAATAGTAATTATGTACCTAATAAAAAAAATTATGATATTTTAATTTACGTAACATACATATATGTGTTTTGGAGAATGCTTAGCAGAAACTATGGGGTTTACTCTTTCACTGCTGGTTATTACTTGGGAGTACCTCGACTTTATTTAAATTTTTCACAACTTGAAATTAAACCATATGAATTAGTGTCTTTACAGTTTATACATAGGTTTTTTCCTGTACCAAGCTATGATTTTATTCTGAACTTTCAGATATTTACAGCTGTGTTGTGCGTTGCAGGAATGTATTATAAATATTCGAAAACTATTTCTGGAATAATATTCTTAAATTGTATGTATTTAACAGGGTTTGTTTTAATGACAAACGCTGAGCTGGAGGCTACAGAAATAATGTTATTTGCATTGCTAACAATAGTGGTTAATAACTTTAGAGGATCAAATAATTTTAGCTATGGATTGATTGGTTTCCAATGGTTCGTTGGCTTTTATTATCTCAGCTCTGGAATAAATAAATTGGTAGATGTTGGAATAAGTTTCATTTGGAATTTAAATATTGATGAATTCAGATATGTAGCTGCATTAGAAAGTATGAGTTTGAGTTCAAGATATGCGAATTATCTATTCACGCAAGTGTTGATACATCCTTTGGTTTCAGATTTTTTTGGTTTCATGACTATTTTGATTGAGTTAGGATTTGTACTTCTATTTCTTAACAACAAGTATGCTATTTTTCCATTATTTGGTGCAATATTACTACATACATCTGTTTACCTTATGGCAGGAATAAATTTCACTGGTAATTCATTTTTTCTTATTTACTTAATTTATACAAATATTTCAAATAATAAAAAAATAAGGAAAAAGATATTAAAAATACATCCTTAATTTTAAAAAAAATAATTTTATATACTAATCTTTAATTAATGTTTTTAATTGGTAAGTTCTTTCCTGAAAAATTAAATTCCGTACTTTTTGGAAATCGTAATTTGTATGGCACTCAAGTTATTGAAGAGGATAAGGATTGGAAATATTGGCAAAAAGAATATCACAATTTTTACAGCGCCACACAGAAAAAAGGGATAGGCCAATTAGTTAATAATCAGGGTTATAAAATCTTAAAAAACATAAATTTTCAAGATAAAAAAGTTTTAGAAATTGGTCCTGGTTCTCTTTATCACCTTAAGTATTTTTCAGGAATACCAGAAAAATTTCTACTTGCAGATATTGATTATGATTTTTTAAAAACTTCTATGGATAAACTAGAAAATTTAAATATAAACACTGAACTGCATTTAGTTAAAGATAGGAATAATTTAGAAATTGATATTGACAAAAACTCTATAGACTACATCTTGACTTTTTATTCTTTAGAACATTTATATGAATTAGAACAAAATATTCTAGAATATAAAAAATTTTTAAAACCTGGTGGATTAATAATTGGTACAGTTCCCTGCGAAGGTGGGTTGGCGTGGGGTTTAGGTAGGTTTCTTACCAGCAGAAGATGGATGAAAAAAAATACAACAATAGACCCTGATAAGATTATTTGCTGGGAGCACCCCCAATATATTTCTAGCATAAAAACTATTTTGGATAAAAATTTTACAAAGGTAAAAAATAAGTTTTTTCCTTTTTATATAATTAATGGCGACATAAATTTATTATTTTCTTTTATCTACAAAAAATAGATTCGTAAAGAATTTTTACTTTAAATTTTTTTTTAGATATTAAAATTACAATTGTGTTACCTATAGTAAGAACAGATTATCAACTGGTTGATATATATAATTCCTTAATAAAATCTTTAAATAACCAGAATACACAAATATATGATCTTGAAGTTTTTCTGAGTGCATTCTCAAACAAAGAATACAACTTGCTGTTCCCAAAGCTTAGATTTGGAATGGAATTATTATTTAAAACCCTATTTATGGAAAAAACTATAGGTGTCCCTACTTATTCATGTTCAGTTGTTCCCCACTCAGTGGTTTTGTCTGGAAATAAAGTAAAGTTTTATGATTGTAATAAAGATAACTTAACTACGGAAAATTTTTCCAGTGATCTTGATTCTTATATTATTACTCCTTGGTATGGATCCGTAATTAATAATGATTTAGTCCATAAAGCACCGATATTTGCTGACTTTTCACATGTTAATATTTTGGATAATGAAAAATTCATTGATAAAAAATATTTAGCAAGTTTTTACTCATTTAGTTCTGGCAAGCCTATTTCCTCAATTGGAGGAGGATTGGTATCAACAGACAATAGAGATGTTTACTTAGAACTAAAGCGCGAACGAGATAAGTTTTTTGGAAAAATCCCAAAATCATTTTATTTAAATGAAGTTTTTTACTCTATAAGTGGAAATTTATTGTCAAAATTTAATATTGAAATACTAAAAACAACTTTAGATGATAAAGGCTATCTTGAATTCTTAAGAGAAGAAACCGAAAAAATTGATTTAGGAAAAGCACCAAAAAAAATAAGCAACTTTCAAACAAATATTTTAAAAAATATTATTGAAAAAAATGTCGATAATAAATTACAAATTTTTGAATTTTGGAAACAGCTGTTGAAAGAATTTCCAATTGAAATTTTAAACACAAAAGAATGGAGTAATTCACATATGAATACTAGAAGTATTCATCGAGAAAAACTAAAAAAGGTTTTTAACAGTATTGGAATTCAAACTTATTATGGTTCTAAATATTTGAATCATCGACTTAAGCCTTATTCAGGCAATCAAGAAGACAAAAATTTTCCTAATGCAATTAATAATTTCAATAGTTTACTTCAACTGCCAATAAACTTATCCGATAAAAGTTTTATTAAATTACAAAAAAAAGAAAAATTGATCAGGAAAAAATTGAATGGCTTTTTTGATTAATCAATTAATTTAAATAATTTTGACTAGCCATTTTTATAGGATGATGAATAAATTTATCAACTTTTTTAAAAGAATTTGGGTAGGATGCTGCCTCTTCTAGAGAAATTTCATAATCAAATACTTCTATAACTTTTTTGTATTCACCGACTGGTTTTCCCAACAAAAAAAACTTTTTAACAGCAATGTTTTTAACAATTTTCAACATACTTGGAAATAATTTAAAGAATGGAATTAACAACCTTGAACCAATTAATTCTTTAGTGTTTAAAGGTTTTGTATTAACTTCATAAAATTTTGAAAAAAGACTTATCGTAATTCCAGAATCGTTTTCAATAATGCTAAATTTTGAATTTAAGGCACAAAAAATCTTGTTGTTTGACTTTTGAATCGTGAATACTCCAGTTCTAAAACTTCCACTTTCTGTGAAATGTGCTTCTTGGCCAGACATATTTAAATCTAAGATTTTTTGAGAATTGTTATTAATTACTATTAGAAAGCCCGCATCTTTAAATAATTTAATATACTTTTCTTTATGAATTGGTAATGCAATTTGTTCAGATTTAGGTTCACGGGCTTTAACCAATCCAGTAATAAGAGAATTTATAAATGGAACAAAATTTGAATCATCAAGATCGTTGTGATTGGGGATTTTTTTTCTTTCAAAAGATTCTATGTAAAAATTAAAAATGTTTTTTTCATCTGATTGTAAAAAAGCTGCTGGATAAATTAATGAAGAACCTCTGGAGCCATAATTATTACCTATTGATCCATCTAAATGAAAAAAGTTAGTTGTAAATTTCATTATTGAATTAATCCATGAATTTCTATTTGGGAAGTAAGCTTCATCAATTTCAAATAAATATTGTAAAGATAAGCTTAAATACCCGATATCTGCACCTCCATACTCTTCAAGCCATCCTTCTTCATGCCATATTTTTTCTAGCTTTTCAGAAATATCTAATATTCCTTTTAATACTATCTTGTTATCTGTCTCTAGATATTTACTAAATTTTATTAAACCAGCGAGTGATGCCAAAAGATGATTGCCAATGTTTGCATGACTTTCTATATTCGTTGCTACAAATTCAGAAGTATTTTTTAAAATTTTAGTTTCTTTTTCTGATAAAGAACTAATTTGATTTGAAATACTTAATGCTGAAATTAAGTCATGTAGTAAAGTCCCAGTAACACAAAATGATTGTTCTTGTGGAAAAGCTTCATGAGAGCTTCCGTATTTTTGTAACTCATTGAAAGTTCCCCTTTTTAAAGCTTCAAAAGATTTATCAAGTATATTTTCTTTATTGTGCTTTACATAAATTTCTTTGAAAACTTCTTTGTAATTTATGCAAGCGATTGAATATATCAAGCACTGAAATGCACCATTATTAAAATCTTTATTTCTCCAACTCCAATAATCTCTGTCAGCTAAACCATAAGTTTCGGAATAAACATTTAAATCAACAAAATTAATAATTTTTTTTACAGATTGATCAATACTTTTAAATAGTTTTGTATTATTTATAGTAAACCCTCTTTCTCTAGATATTTTAATATATCTTCATAAAGATTTTTGTAACCATAAAATTCATGAAAAAATCTTTGATGGAAGTCAATAGATGCAACTCCACCTACATTTTTAACTTCATCTATATAAGGTTTTATTAGTTCAATTACTTCACTATTTTGATTAAAGTCATAATTATAAAACTGCCCGTCCATAATAAAGGTAGGAATTGACTTCAAGTCTCTGTATGAAAAGGTATGCAAAGCACAAAAATTTCGGAAACCTGGAATATCGTTAAAACCCAAAGTGAAGTCATATTTGATATTACAATTTTGTTGAATTCTCCAAGTTCTATTTTTAAAAAATGATAACCAGTGGTTTCTTACGGAAACTAAATTTGTAGATATAAATTTATTTATTTTTTTTATCTCTAAGTTCAAAGAATATTTTGAAAATGATGAAACTACACTTGGGTGCAATCCAATTTCAAAGTGCTTGCTTTCTAAAAATTGGAAAACACTAATCAAATTATCTAATTTATATTTTGGATCTATTAATGGCAAAGAAATAAATGGCCTATATGCAGAGAAGAAAAATATACTTTTTGTATTATATTTTTCTTCCATTTCTACTATTTCTTTAAAAAATTTTAAATTTTCACTTTTATTGAGATTGGGCCAATTTTTATTCTGAAAATACTGTCTAATTTTTAGTCCAAAACTGATATCAATTGCATCTACATCATGTGTTAGTAGTATCTTTGGTTTAGGAGTTTTACCGATTAGATGCGTTTTTTTATTTTCATATGCTGCAAGATCTCTCAAAAATAAGAGGTATCTATTGACTAAAGCATATTTGTAAATGTCTTTTGGAAAATTATCTGACGAAGTACTTAATATATTCTTAAAGAAACTTTGGTTTTCATGATCTAAAGATACTAAATATTCAACTGCTCCAAGCCAGTTACACTTTTTGTAGTCAACAACATGTTCAACAAATTTGTGTGGAGTTATAAATTGTTTTGGAAAAAAAATTTTGTTTTCTTTTAATCCATAACTACCGACAAAATCTGGAAGAGTTACCTTAACAAATCCCTGATTGTTTTTACCTCTAAAATTAGATAATGATAAATCTTCAAGTTCTGTTTGTAATCCTTCCCAATCAAATTCTAATTTGTCTATAATGTTTTTTCTCACTGCTACTTGATTATATTCAAATGTTTATAATTACTTAAGTGTTTTATCAAATAGAAAATAAAAGAACCAGAACTTTTTTAACTAAATTAACATTAATTATTTTATTTGTGTTTTTTTTCTTCAATAATATTTTAGATACGGTAAACAATATATCATACAGTGGATACTCTCAAATTGAAGCTGTAAATTTATTGTCGGGTGAGTTGGCTGACAATCCTAAGGCTTATGAAAGCACAGCAGAAGCAAAAAGAAATAGTGTTCTAACTTGGGTTTACTTTTCACTATTTAAATTTTTTAAAATTGAGCCGTTAAATTTAATATATGTTTTTAAAATAATAGAGATCCTAACAATCTTTTTCTCTACTAAATTCTTGTTGAGCTCTTTAGAAGTAAAAAACACTCTGAATAAATCTGTCTTATATTTAGCAATTCCAGTATTAAGTACAGTTGGTTATAAAAATTGGGCAAATTATGGGCAAATATTTACTGGAGAATGGTATCAACTTCCTCACTACTTATATTTTTTTTGTATTGGATTTATATTAAGAAAAAAATATATAAACTCAATTTTTACACTACTTGCAATATTTCTTTTACATCCTTCAAAAGGTATTGCCTTTATCATATCTACGGGTCCGATAATTTTATATTTGATTTACAAAAACAAAGATAAATTAAATATGAATAAAGTAAATCTTTCGATAATTGTTTCGACAATAATTTCGTTACTTTTTACATATTTTGTAATTTCAAGCACTGCAACAACAATTGAAGATCACTTATGGGAATCGATAACCAAAGTACACAACTGGCATATATTGATGGGTAATTTTAACCTATATTTTATAGTTGTTTTCTTTTTTCCAACTTTGATTTTAAGTTATGGAATTTATAGAAGATTAGAATCTACTGATTTAAAATATTTAGGTTTTTCTCTTTTTACAATTTCATTAATTGGAAAAATATATGATGTGTTTGGAAACATTCCAGAAATACTTAAATTAACTATGCACAGAACTACTGAAAATATAATTTTGATTTCAATACTTCTAATTCTTTCACAATTTAAAAAACTAGATTACAAGATTGGAATATTAGAACTTGGTTCTTTTTATCTTTTAATTTATCAGCAGAATGTAATAAATATTAATCATCAGATATTGCTACTTGGATTTATTTATTTTTTGATTTTAATTTACTTTAAAGACAATTTTGAAATATCCTTACCTCTTATTTTTTATTTGATTTTATTTGAGAATTTAAGTTTGAATAGCAATGTGTTTTATTTTTTACTTTTCTGTTTGAGTGTAGTTTTCATGAATTATGAGAAGTTTAATCATTTAATTTCTTTAAACTACCTGGGTCCATTTTTGATAATCTATTTAGTAATCATAAAATTAAGTAATTTGATAGGCTTAAATTTTTTCAACTTTACATTTTTAATACTTTATGTCGCTGGATTTCTTTTTATGTTATTGTTGTTTTACAAACTTAGGTTAAAAAACTTTCTTTTCGCTTCTATTTTTGCTTTAACTTTTTCCATTTTGATATTTGTAAATATTGCAAACATTTCCATTTCATCGAAAAACCTTAACTACTTTTTTTCTCAAAAAACCAATGGCTACTACGAAGCTCAAATATGGTCAAAAAATAATACTTATAAAGATGCTATATTCTTTCCAGATCCAACAATTTCATATGCTTGGAGAGATTTTTCAGAAAGAAATAGTTTTGGTACACCAAGAGAGTTTGTGACCACATGGGTTTATTCACAAAAAAATTATGTTTTTCAAGATGCGGTTAACAGGCTTAGCATTTTTGTAGATAACCCAGTAGATACGATGTTATCTCTTGATAAATCCGAGTTCATAAACCACATTTCTCAAATATATTATTCTTCTGAAATAGATTTATACAAAGAGTTAGTTGATGAATGGGAAGTAAGTTATTTTTTATGGAATAAAAATTATGCTTTACCTAGCTTTTTTGAAGTTATCTTTGAAACTGATACGCACTTTATTTTAATTTTAAATTAAATATGTATTTTTTTTGACCATTCTGAAATACACAAAACAGCCCAGAGTGATCTATCAAATTTTTCAAAATTTATATTATCCTTTTCAAATTCTGACTTATTGAAATAGTCTGAATTAGCAAATTGTGAATTAAGAATTGTATCAAAAACAAAATCTTTAAAATCTTTTTTTTGCATCCAGTCATTTAAGGGGACCGGAAAACCCATTTTTCCTTTTCTGTTAGCAACTTTATTAGGTAAATAATTTTCTGAAATCTTTTTTAATGGATTCTTCAAAACCCCTTCTCCAAATTTTAAATTTGGCTCTAAATTTATAGCACATTTAAAGACATTTTGGTCTAGATAAGGAACCCTACTCTCAATAGAGTAAGCCATAGAAACCCTATCTTCAACATGAAGTAATCCAGGGAGTATAAAAGTTGTATCAAAATGTAGCATTTTGTTTATTAATGATTTTTCATTTATTTTGTTTATATTTTGCACAAATCTTTTTTTTGCTTTTTCATTTAAACTAGTCGCATTTTCTGTAAGCCAATTTTTTGGTATATTTCTGTCTAAAATCATTTCATACCTTTTTGTAGGTTCTGTAAAAAGATCTCTTGACCACATATTTTTTAATAACGGAATATAGTCTTTCAACGTAGGCATCGCTTTTGCAACAGTTTCTAAGCTCACTAAATGATATTCTTCATGTGTATTATTTATGACTCCGAATAATAATTGCTCTAAATAAACAATTAGATATCTAGCATATCCAGCAAATATTTCGTCTCCCCCCTGTCCTCCAAGTAGAACTTTTACATGGTTTGATGCAAATTTATTAACCATATACTGAGGAAAAACTCCCGGACCTACAATTGGATAATCCAAAGAGGATATTATTAAAGAAAAATTCTTAATAAAATCTTCGTAAAATATTTCTACTTCAAAAAGCTCAATATCCAAAAAATTAGCAACATCCCTGGCATATTCAACCTCAGAATAATTTTTGGAATCATCAGGAAATAGACCATGAAAAGCTTTTAGATTGTCTTTATACTTACTTGCTATTGCAGTTACTAAACTTGAATCAATTCCTCCAGACAAATGTGATCCGACATTTACATCAGCAAAAGTTTGTAATTCTACACTTTTAACAATTGCTTTTTCTAATTCATCTAAATTTGATGTTGAACTACCTTCACTTAAAAACTTCAACTTATAGTATCTAACTTTTTTCAAATCAGAAGTACTATTATTTATTTCCAAATAACATCCAGGTTCAACTTGAAAAATATCTTTAATTAGGGTTTCATCAGTTAAATAAAACTGATAATTTAAATAATCTCCAAAAGATTCATGTGAAATTTTTGATGTTTTATCAATAAGAGTTTTGACTTCTGATGAAAATTTAATCTTATTGTCATTTAAAGTGTAGTAAAGTGGCTTTATCCCAAATTGATCTCTGATAAGGTATGTTTTGTCTTTCTTAGTATCAATTAAGCAAATTGAAAACATGCCATTTAGCATATTTATTCCATCAAGTCCGTAATGGCTAAAAACTTTTAGTAGTACTTCAGTATCAGAATTAGAATCAAAAAAAACTCCCTCCGTTGACAGGTTTTCCTTTAATTCTTTAAAATTATAAATTTCTCCATTAAAAAATAAAATTAAACCTTCTTTTTTATCAACCTTTGGCTGGCTACCATTATCTAAGTCAACTATTGAAAGTCTAAAAAAATCAACATAGATATTTTTACCTTCATAAAATGTTTCTTCATCAGGTCCTCTGTGTTTTATCAAATGGGATTTTTCTTTAACAAATTTTAGATCATCAGATTTAAACTCTCCTAATAATCCATTAAATCCACACATTCAAACTCTGTACTTTCTTGTTCTATTAGACCAACCAGTCTTTGGCCAATAAATAACCGGGACTATCAAAAGATAACCCAAAATTGTAATCCAAGGAACCATTTTTGACTTGGAGACTTTTCTGTCATACTCAAGCTCAAAAGGTACTTCAGCGAACTTGCTTCCAATTAAATGAAGTTTTACTAGCTTTTCAAAAGTACAGACAAATCCAAAAGATTTTAATTGAATAAAATTATTTCCATAAACCTTTAATGCTTTTTTGAGGATACTTATTTTATAACATCTGAATCCTCCTGTGTATTCAAAAAGCTTGGGTAATCTAAAAAATATTCTTATAAAATATCTTCCAATTAAACTATATGCCCTTCTAACAAAACTTAAATTTTTATCATTGCTCTTTAAACGCTTTGCTACAACAACATCAAAGCCCTCCATGGATTTGTCTATTAAAGATTTAATGTATTTTGGATTGTGTGTAGCATCTCCATCCATTCTAATTAATAGATCATTTTCTTCAGAGTGCTCACAAACATATTCAAAAATATCTCGGATTGATTCAGCAAGTCCTCTATTATATTTGTGTTTTATAACATGGCATTCTTTTTCATTGCTTAAGGAGTCCATAAAAATTTCACTACCGTCGTCAGATCCATCATTGCAAATAACTATCTGAAAAGAACTGTAATTTTCTTTTAATGTGTCTAATAAACTGTTATAAAGTTTTTCAACTGCTGTTCCCTCATTATAAATTGGTAAGGCAATCCACACTTTATTAAATTTGTTCAATTTAAAATCTCTTCTGTTTTACTTAAAATATTAATGACAGCTTCTCCATCGCCAAAATCTTTAAATCTATTAAATTTAACAAGGTTAAATTTCAAAATTTGCTCATACAAATTAGTTGGAAATTTTTCAATTAAAATATTTTGCTTATTTTGAAGTGTTTCTACCCACTCAGTCTTTGGTCTAATTGTTATCAATGGTTTATTTAACCAAAAAGCGTCTTTTTGCAGTCCTCCTGAATCAGTAATTACTCCACTAGATTTATCAATTAAAGTTATCATTTCACTATATGCAAATGGAGAAACAATATCAATATTATTAGACAGCTTATGCATGAGATTATGTTCATGTAGCTCTTTTTCAAAACTATGATGTAATGGAATAACTGCTCTCGGTAATGTATTTAGGCTTTCAATAATTTTTATTAATTTGGATTTATCTTGTATGTTTTCCTGCCTATGGATTGTAATTATGTAAAATTCCCCATCAGGATAATTAAGGTCAGTACTCATTTTAGATTTTTGTTTTGTTTTCATAAATATATCTAAAGTTATATCACCAACGATAAAAGATTTTTTCTCTTTATTCTCATTGCATAGATTTTCATATGATGACGTAGTTGGACAAAATAAATAATCACTTAAATTATCAACTACTTTTCTATTTACTTCTTCAATTTGAAAAGTCATATTAGATCTAAGTCCAGATTCAATATGAACTGATTTATATTCATTAATTTTTGCTGCTAAGGCGCCTGCAACTGTTGAAGTTGTATCGCCATAAACATAAACTAAATCTGGATTTATACGAATAATTTCTGGCGTCAATAAACCAACTATTACTGAAATATTATTTGAAAATTTTTTATCTATTGCAAGAAAATTTATTTTATCTTTATCAATGTTAAAGTCATCATATAAATTTTCTTGCATGAACTCGTCAAAGTGTTGGTTTGTGTCAATAACAAAATGTTCAAATTTAGATGACTCAAATTTTTCATTGTCCATAATTGCTGCCAGCTTTATAATCTGTGGCCTAGTACCAATAATATGTAAGATTTTTTTCAAATTTCGTTATATCTTCTTGATTGATGTAATAATATTATTTTCATAAATAATTTCATATTTTGTATTCAATTTTTCATCGTTGGCAAAATTATCAACAATTTTCAACCTTTCGCCTGATTCACCTACCCAGCCGATAATTTTTGACGGATTACCTACTACCAATGCATTGTTTGGAATATTTTTATTAACTACAGTGCCTGCACCTACAAAACAGTACTCGCCTAAAGTTACTCCACAAACAATAGTTGAATTTGCTCCAATAGTTGCTCCTTGTTTTATAGTAGTTTTATCATACGATTTGTTTGTGGGAAATTCTGATCTAGGTTTTTTCACATTAGTAAATACGGCACTTGGTCCAATAAATACATCATCCTCTACAATTAAACCCTCATATAATGAAACATTATTCTGAATTTTTACATTATTTCCTATTACAACATTTTCACCAATAAAACAATTTTGTCCTATTGAAACATTGTTACCAATAATTGCAGTTGACATAACATGAGTGAAATGCCAAATTTTACTACTGGTTCCAATTTGTGCTCCATCATCAATTATTGCACTCTCATGTATTTGCATAATTTGAATTATAACTAATAATAAATATTTATTTATAAAAGGTGTTTATGTTAATAATCAAGGAAAAAATTTTTAGTCACCTCTACAACATAATCTCTTTGATCATTACTCATTCCAGGCCATATAGGTAGTGAAATAATTTCTTTACATGCTTTTTCAGCAACTGGAAAAGTTCGATTGTCGTTGTGAGCAGGTAATGATGGCAAGGTTTTTGGATAATATATTGCATTAGCAACACCTTGTTCGTCTAAATAAGATTTAAAATTGTCTCTTAAGTTATTCAACACGAAAATTGAATAATAATTAAATGTTGAATTAGCATTATTTAGAAGCTGTATCTCATCAATTGATTTAAATTGAGAGTCATAAAAATTACCTATTTTTACCCTCTGATCTATCCATTGATTTATTTTTGTAAGTTTTAGGCTGAGTATTGATGCTTGGATAGAGTCTAATCTTGAGTTATATCCAAATAATTCATTATAATATTTCTTTTTTGCACCATGGTTTTTTAACATCCTTGCAGTGCTAGCTAGGTCATCATTGTTTGTAACTATAGCTCCTCCATCTCCGTAGGCACCTAAAGTTTTTGTAGGAAAAAATGAAAAACACCCAAAATCCCCTATCGTTCCTAAAAATTTATTGTCGTATTTCGAACCAAAAGATTGAGCAACATCCTCAACTATTCTTAGATTAAAAGTTTGTGCAATTTTTTTAATGTCATTCATGTTTGCAGCATTACCGTACAAATGAACAGGTAGTATTGCGCCTGTATTGTTTGTTATGTGTTCTTCTATAATCTCTGTATTAATATTGCAATCAATACTGTTTATATCAACAAAAACTGGAGTTAATCCCGCTTTAACTATCGCTTCAGAAGTAGCAAAAAATGAAAACGATGGAACTATCACTTCTTTCTTTTCAAGCTGTAACGCCTCCAGACTCACTAAAAGCGCATCTGTCCCATTTCCAACAGAAACTACATTTTTAACATTTAAAAAATCTGCAAAGTTTTTTTCAAAATTATTTACACTTTCTCCACCAATAAATTGGCTGGTTTCAACGTGATTGTTTAACAAGTCGGCATAAATTTCGCCAAACTCTTCTTGCTCATATTTAAAATTAATTAAAGGTATCTTCATTTCTTACTTACTAATTTAAATTACTTAGTACTTTATCTAAATTTAAAAAGAGCTTTTTTTAATATGAAAAATTTAGTTAATTAACTCAATATTTTTGTTTAATATAATTACATAATGGAAAGTTATAAAGTTGGTGTTGTAGGTTTTGGATATTGGGGAAAAAACCAGGCAAGAGTTTTCAATGAGTTGGGGTGTTTACATGGCATTTATGATGTGAGTAATGATTTAATAAAAGATGAATACTCTAACTACTTTTTTTATGACAGCTTGGAAAATTTAATCGAAAATGTTGACGCATTAGTTATTTGTACACCAGCAGAGACTCATTTTAAGATTGCTTCGTTGGCTCTAAATAAAGGAAAAGACATATTAGTAGAAAAGCCTATTGCTATGAATATGGCAGAGGTGTCAAGTCTTATGAAGATTGAAAAAGAAAATAACTGTATAGTCATGGTGGGTCACCAGCTTCATTTTCATCCAGCAATAAAAAAATTAAAAAGGTTAGTTAATGATAATGAAATAGGAAATATTAAATGGATTTATTCAAATAGATTAAATATGGGAAAAATTAGACCTTACGAGAATGTTTTATGGTCTTTTGCCCCTCATGACATATCACTAATTCTTGAATTCACAGGAAATGAGCTAGAAAGTATAAATGTTCAAGCTACAAATGTATTAAACAACAAAATAGAGGATACTACACTTACTTATCTAAATTTCAAAAATGGAATCAAGGCTCATATTTTTGTATCTTGGATACATCCATTCAAAGAACAGAGGTTTGTTGTAGTAGGTGACAAAGGTTCAATTGTATTTTCTGATACTGAGGAAGTTGATAAACTAAAGCTATACAAAACTGACATTTCATTAAAAGGAACAATTACAAACCACACTAATGAAGTAGTTGAGTTGAATAAAAATGAGCCTTTAAAAGAACAGGCAGCATATTTTTTACAATCAATACATAATCGTAAAATAAAAATTAATAATTCTTCTCATGCTTTCGATGTAGTTTCTATTTTAGAAAAAAGTACAGATATTATTAAGACCTCAAGTTGAAATGAAATCAAGAATCGCCGTTATTGTTCCTGCTTACAATGAAGAGCTTCTGATTGAAAAAACTGTAAACTCTATTCCAGACAAAGTTGAAAAAATAATAATTATAAATGACTGTTCTAAAGACAGAACTGGAACAATTGTAGAAAATTTATCAAAATCTAACAACAAAATAATTTTAATAAATCTTGAAAAAAACTCCGGTGTAGGATTTGCAATAGTCGAAGGTTACAAAGAGGCTCATAAGCTCGGTTTAGAAATAGGTGTAGTTATGCCTGGAGATGCACAAGCACTGCCTGAAGACTTTGATAATCTAGTTGCTCCAGTAGTTAGTGGGAAAGCTGATTATACAAAAGGAAATAGACTTAAATACCAAGGTGTTTCAAAAATTATGCCAAAACATAGATTTTTTGGTAATACTCTTTTGACGCTACTTACCAAATTTGCAACCGGGTATTTTCATATTATGGATCCTCAAATGGGATACACCGCACTTAACTTGAAATTAGTTCCAAGACTAAATTTAGATTCACTTATTAAAAGATATGGTTATCCTGGTCATCTCCTTTACTTACTTAATCTTGTTGATGCTAGCGTCCAAGACGTCGAAGTAAAGCCTCATTATGCGGAGGAAAAAAGTGGGATAAATCTAATTACTTTTATTCCAAAATTAATATATTTGCTTATAAGGCTGTTTTTTTCTCGTGTCTTTAAGAAGCTTATTGTGCAAAATTTATCACCTGCTGGTATAAGTTATTTATTTTCATTCTTATTCCTTTTTATAATTATTCCTTTAATTTCCTATAGAGCGATATCAAAATTTATTGTTAAGGGCTATATTCCAGAACTTACATTTATATCATTGACTACAGGCATTACACTATTTTTTATATTTTTTCTTTTTGGAGTTTTGTTTGATGTCCAAGAAAATAAATACCATGAAAAATAGTTGTTTTTTAAATAGAAGAACTTTCCAAAATAATTATTATTAAAAAATAATAAATACTTTTAAAACAGAAAAGTATGCTCTAAATAATTTTGACCTAATTGGTTTGTAGAACTTATTCAATTTAGAAATTAATAAGTGCTTTCTTTTTATGTTATTAAGGGATTTAAGTGTAAGTTCGAGAATATGTTTATTTAACGGCTGGTTGTTTTCTTTTGTAAATATAGCTTCGTAGTAGTCTTTAAAAAATTGCTTATAATGGACAGGTTGATTGTTGATATTTTTATCAAGATCATTTAATTTAATGTTTTTAAAATTATCTACAAAAATTATATTAAGCTTTTTAAACCTTTTATACAAGATACTGTCTTTTACTACAGGTATAGAACCAAAATATATAGCCTCCCATAATCTATGGGTTTGTATCCCATTTCCAGGTGGACATAATACGTACTTGTATTTCTCTAGATCATCTCTATATTCCGCCATCTCTGAATTATTTGTAGTTATGACAAAATCTTTGTTGTCATTATATGTTTTTAAAATTTTTTCTCTTTCAATGAAATTAGTATTTGGATTGAAATTTATATATATGTGATTACTTTTTTTGGTAGATTGGTTTTTTTTACCGTATATGTCAGGGTTAATGTTCTTTTTATAGTGTTCATTTGCAAACCCAATAGGTATAGAATATAAATCTTTTTTTTCTATAGAAACATTAACTGAAAACCACCTTGTTATAGCTTTTGGTTTTTTAGAGTAAAGTTTGTTGTTAATCTTAATATCAGACTGATGGGTAATAAGGGTGAGATTTTTTAAGGCACTACCATCTAGTAGTTTAAATAATGATTTAACAAATTCTGTTTTTGAAAAAACTATATCCCCATCAGAAAGAGAAACTATTGGGTTAATATAAGTTACCAATTCATTGTTTCTGAATATTACATAAAGATTTTTATTCTTTTTATTAAACTCATTAATTGATACTGTCTCTGAAAAAATAAAGTCAGACAATTTAGCTAAATCATAACTTCTAAAATATTTTTTTAATTGATTTATAGTTATTATTTCTTTAGATTCTCTCAAGTCATGTACCTAGTTGAAGAAAAAGTTGATCAAAGTGATTTCTTGATATTTTTGAATTATCACGTTCGGTGAATGAAACTGAATCTTCCCTTTTTCTGTGAAAATGATAATGGCTATTCATAAGGTGTAATGTGTTTCCATTCCTTAACCAATAATAGGTAAAAGCTACGGCATCCATTGATAAGATCTCTCTTGATAAATTTAACTCATTTTGGACACTTTTTAAAAAACTATCTTTTTCAAAAATAAAATTTCCAATATTTAATATCCAGTAAATACTCTTATTTTTTTCATGCATGATATTTTCTCCACCTTGAAAAATGTTCTTTATTTGTTTGTCTTTAATTTCTAAATTCGCTTTAGTAAATATTTCCTGTTTGCCAATAATAGATTTATAAAGGGGGGTAAGTTTATTTACGTTATTGTAGAAATGATATATTTTTGATGGAACATATAATTTGCTTTCATCATCGATTTTGATAATTTTATTCAAAACTTTATCCAGATTGAAACCTGCAATATTGTCAGAATCTAAAATATAAATTAAATCATAATTTGCATTTATTACTGATTCTAATTTATTAAAATAAGCTCCTTTATTTATATTGTTTTCAAAGAGTTTAATTTTACTTTTAAGTTGATGGTTGAAAATAATTTCTTTTAACAATAATAAATCTGCATGGTTCGAGTTGTCGTCAGATATAACTACTTCGCCAATATTTTTACACTTAGATATGGAGTTTAAACATTGTGTTAAATATTTTGCTGAATTATATGTGGGGATAACTACAGAAACCATAAGCTTATTTTAAATGTTTAAAACTCGTAATAATTAAAATTCTTATTTATATATTAAATTTTTAAACAAGAAAAAAATTGCTTCGAGAATTATTCCAAAACTCATTTTAGATTTACCTGATGCCCGTTCTTTAAAAGTTATAGGAATTTCTTTAATTTTAAATAAATTATTTTCTACAAATTGATTTACTTCTATTTGAAATGTATAACCATTTGATCTGGGTTGAAATTTAACAATTTTGCTTACTATTTCTCTATTCATTATTTTAAAACCTCCTGTTAGGTCTTGAATTTTACTACTGAGTACAAACTTCGCTATTTTATTAGCATATTTTGACAACAACTTTCTGTACATGCCCCAGCCTTCAGTCAATCCTCCTTTGATATATCTACTACCAATTATTAAATCTGAATTATTTATTTCCGCAATCAGCCCTTTTAAATCTGTAAAGCTATGAGAAAAATCACAATCCATTTGAACACAGTATTGATAATCTGATTTTAAAAACCATGAAAATGCATCCATGTAAGCTGTTCCTAATCCAAGTTTTTTAGGCCTTGAAATCAAATGTAATCTTTTATTTTTTTTTAAATTAGACTTTACGACCTCTGCAGTGCCGTCTGGGGAATTATCATCAACAATTAACAGTGAGAGGTCTCCAAAATCAAAGACTGAATCAATAAATAATTGTATATTTTCAATTTCATTATAAGTAGGTGAGATGATTAAAATTTTATTACTTTCCATCACATAAATTGTACTTGATATTTTAAGATTCTATAAAATTTAAAACATTCACACTTTTAATACGCTTTTCAGATTACACCTATTTATTCTTTATGGTAGATTTTTGGGTTCTATAAGAAATTGTTTTATACTTCCTTTTTAAATTTTTTACTAAAAGTAATCATAAAGTGGATATTTAGAATTATAAATTGATACAATTCCATCGTAAAAGTCGAAGAAATTAAGTTTGTAACCACATGGGCATAAGCTCCAACTATACAAAATAAAAATACTGAATATTTTGGATATTGAGCGTTTTTAAATTGAAACAAATAGATTACTGCTAAGAAATAAAACATAAAAATATATGGTTTTAAGACTGGATATAAAATAAAATTTAACATTATAAATATTAAAATTCGAAAAAATATAGGCTTCTTATTAAATTTATAGTAGATAAAAATATTAGATGTTACTAAAACACAAATATATAAAATAAGTGATGGAAATAATGTTGATGACCATTCAATATTTAGAAATGTATTAAATAAAAATCTAATAAACAGAAGAATGGAAAAGGCATATCTTCCTAATTGTTCATCAAACAAACTTATTCTGTTTGAGTAGGTGGTTACGTCACCAAACAAGTAACCATCACTACTAAACCAAAGGTAGAAGTAGTCAATCCATAAATTCCATTGAATAGAAAATATAAAAATGCCAACAACAACTATAAAGTAAAATTCTTTTTTTACTTTTCTCATAATTAATATTGGCAACAAAAGAACAAGGAAATAAACTCTACATAGTCCAAATAAAATTAAAAATAAATGTCCGAAATAATATTTATGGTTTTTATAAGAATTCAAACTAAGAATTAAAAAAAGTATTTCTATAAAAACTACCTGCCCTTGTCTTAGCATCCAAATTGATGAACTCAATCCAGTAAATAATATTATAAAAATTTTAATTCTTTCCTCATCTGTATATGATGCAACAAGTAAAGCAATTAATATGAAACAGATAATATTTATATAATTGAATACATTTCCGTCTACTTTGCATAGGTAATCATAAAAAAATTTGTATGTTGGTGGATAATAAAAGCTAACTTTTAAATTAGTTACATATTCTTCACCTTGAATAAATCTATTGGCCTGTAGTTCATATGCTGACTGACCATTTTGTAATTGTTCACTTAGCTCTATCCATCCACAAATACCTTGTCTATCAATTCCCTCATAGTTGCTATTTGTTAAAAGAAAAAATGAAAATAAAATTAAATAAAATACAAGCACTACATAATAAAATGTTTTCAAATTTGTCAATTTTTTAAAGTAATAATAAGAAATTAAAAATAAAAAAATTGTGAATAAAATTTCTGCATCACTTACTTTTTCTGGTTGAAAACCATACAATAATTTTTCTATCGTTTTCTTTAACACCTTTTAAAAGTCCTTGATAAAACTTACTAAAGTATCAATCCCTGATCTGAATGCTAAATTCTCATTATGTGCATATCCCTTATCAAAATCAAAAAAATATTCTTCCTGAAATAAAATATCTCCGCTATCTATCTCTGGGATTATTCTGTGTACAGAAACTTTAGGCGATGGTTCTTTTAATATATATGATTTATAAATTGAACCTAGACCTTTATAAAGTTCATTTGTAATATCTGAGCAATGAAAATTTATTATTTCGTAATCCTTTACAACATCTCTTGGAAAAATGTAACTTGCCCTAAAAACTGCAATCAAATCCGGCTTAAATTGCAAAAGTAAATTACTGAGTTCTTGTTTATTTTGAAAACTTTTTATTTCAGGTACTTTAATATTCTCTCTAAGTAATTCTGAAAAAATTGTGTTTAATAAAAATTTAAAAGTTAAAGTTTTGGATTTGAAAAATAATCTTAAAATTTTTTTTGTATTTAGGCTTTTATCTCTTATTATTTTTATATTTTTCTCTAACAGGTTTAAATCATTTATTAAATAGTTTGAAATCTTATCATTACCAGTGATGACTAAAATTTTTTTTTCTTTTTTGTACGAACTATTTTTCAATAAACCACGTATTTCCAGACTCATTAAGGTTAGTATATTTTTCAAGTAAAATTTTTAATTCTTGAATCATTAAACTTACAACTTTTTGCATTTATTTCTTAACTAACAACAAAATATTCTATTTCATCACTTAGTATTTATAATTTTATTATATTTTTTAATTGATTATTTTTCTTTACTTAAAAATAAATATATATGTCAAAATTGAGTGAGTTATTTTATTGAAATTTAGTATCATTAAAAATAACTTTAAATTATTAATGGAAAATTTAGTCAACATACTTTTGCCCGTATTCAACGAAGAAGAGTCTATTGAGGAGTTTATTGATGAATTATCAGAAGTAATAAACTCTATTGATAATTTTATTTTTTTAATAACAATTGTTGATGATGGTTCCTATGACAACAGTTGGGAAATTATACAAAGATTAAAAAGTTCAAAAAAAATTAGTTTTAAAAAAATAAAATTATCAAGAAATTTTGGACATCAGGCAGCAATAAGTTGTGGAATAAATTATTTTCAAGGAGATTGTATATTAATTATGGATTCTGATTTTCAGGACGACCCAAAGTATATTCCACAAATGATTGACTCATGGCTTAATGAAAGCAAAGTAGTACTAGCAAGAAGAACAAAGAGGGATGATGGGATTTTCAAAAATATATTATTTAGCTTTTTTTATAAATTACAGTTTTATTTAACTGATATTAAGCTACCTAAAAATGTTGGACACTTTTCACTTTTAGATAAAGTTGTTGTTAATGTTTTGAATCAAATGCCGGAGAAAATTAGATATCTTAATGGATTAAGAGCATATACGGGCTTTACTCCAACTTTCGTTGATGTAGAAAAAAATAAACGAAAATATGGAAAAACAAAAATGAGCTACAGTAAGTTTTTAAACCTAGCTTTCCGAGGATTATTTGATTATAGTGTCAAGCCTATTAGGTTTATAGGATTGATCGGTTTATTAATAGCTTTTGGAAGTATTTTATTTTCCATTGTTGTGCTTATTCAGGATCAATTTTTTGGAATTAAGTTATTTAATTGGGATTTTGGACTTTCTTCAATCTATTTTTTGTCTGGACTACAATTACTGTCACTGAGTATTATTGGAGAATATATAAGTAATATATTTACAGAAGTAAAAAAACGACCACCTTACATTATTGAAAATACAATCAATAATTAATGTTACACTCAAGCAGATAGCTTAAATTTATATAAACATTTCTTAATTTTCTTTTTTCTGTGTATATATTTTGACAATTTTCTGAAGTTAACAAATCTTGTTCCTCGTATTTTTTCAAATTGTTATCGCATAAATTACCCTCGGGAGCTGGTCTGTGTAATGTAAAAACATAAAATCTGTTTTTTCTATCTACAGCATTTTCTGCGGTGTAATAGTCTGTAAAGACTTGACTGGGGTTGCAACTGAAGATTTTTTTATTGTCAGATACCAAACTTATAGTATTCGCAACTATCGCTTTTCCCGAAACTCCCCAATAATCTGTTTCCCAATCTCCGCAACCACTTATTTTTTCACAATCTATTGATATTTTTTCTTCATCAACAAATTCGTTGTAGTAAAAATATGTATAGGGATACAGAGAGTATTGAGTGTAAACTAAATTAGAAATAATGAAAACAAAAACAAAGCTTTTGATAAATTTGTTTTTTACTTTATTATCTAAGTTTGAATAAGCAATTGAAACAATATGAATAATGAATGGTATCAAGAATAAATATTGCCTTATACCATCATAAGCTACAGGTGTTGTTAAGAAGAAAAAAGTAAATATTGTAAATATAAAAATTAGGGAAAATTTTGTAAAAACATCTAAGCTTTTAAATCTTCTTATCAATAAAAATGATCCAAAAACAAGTAGTGATATGTAGGGCCAAGGCAATTGATAAAAGAACCAAGTCAACAAATAATTAGGAGGCAAATTGGCCATATCAAGATACTCTCCATTTGTAAGAACAAGACCGCCCCAATCTAGAAAAAATTGAGTTTCAATAGTTCCACGAATCCATTTCAAAGGATATCTCCAAGAAGAGGGTGTGAAAAGGAAACATAACAACCCAGATAGTAAAGCTACAAAAATTAAATTATAAAAATGTTTAATAGTAACTTTGACTTTATATAAAAAAAAGTAATTAAAAATCAGAAAGCCGATAAAAATTATTCCACTAAATCTAATAAGCGTTAATGATGAAAATAAAATAGATAATATAAAATTAGATTGCAAATTATTTTTGAAATTACTGGTAAAAAGTTTTTTTTCTTTTAAAACATAAATACTCGATAAAAAATAAATTAAAGCAAATGGAACATCTTTTATATTGAAAAATAAGTGTCCGTTAAAAGTTGGGGTTAAAAGTAAAAATACTATAAATAAAAAAGAATTTTGCTTACTAGTAATTTGAGAATAATTAATTAATAAGAAGAATAAAATTATCAACATAATTATATAAAAATAAAAAAATCTTAATGTGTTTTGTTGATCTAAATTGGTCAATGGTACAAATCCAAAAAATTTATTTAAAAATAAAATTAGTAATTCACTTAAGAACTGAAATTTTGTTAGTAAAAAAATTATTAATGGAAATAAAAAACCATAAAACTCAAAATTGTAATTAAACTCTCCCAAAAAAAGATTATTAAAATCTTTAAAATAGATTCCTACTTTATCTACTATTATTTCGGATGTGTTTATATACCCTAAATCATCCCAATAGGTTCCAATTAAGTGAATATTGCTTAAATGTATAAGAGAATATAAAAATAATACAAAAAATATACTATTTTTTTCAAGTACTTTAAAAATTTTATTTAAAACTTTCATGTTTTAACAATTTTTTGTATTATTTTTCAACAAACCACGTATTTCCAAATTCATTAAAGTTTGAAAAAGAATCATTCACAGCTTTTTTTACTCCTTCAAATGCAAGATAGTCATCCCCAATAAGTAAACCTCCTTCTTTAACTTTTGGACTCCAACACTTAATATCTTCCATCACAGCTTCATAGCTATGGTTTCCATCAATATAAACTGCATCAATTGAATTATTTTCAAAGTCGAGATAAGCTAAACTAGATTTTTTTCGAATTATCTTAAACCTAGGATCATTAACTTTTTCAAGAACATATCTATAAAGATTGTCCATTAAGTCCTGGTTATAATATGAGAACCCATCTGTTCGATCATAGTTACTCTCATAGGGGTCTATACCCGTGTAAGTCGAAATTCTATCACTCAGTTTTTCAATTGTGAATTTAGAAGTAGAACCTCTTGCAACTCCAATTTCAACGAGGTTTAAATTATCTTTATAATTTAAATTTTTTTCAATTATATTGGAAAAAGTTGATGGATCCCAATTTGATTTTTTATCCTCTTCAAGAAAGTATTCTTTATACTCTGAATAATCTTGAAATGTTATTTGCCGAAGTTGATAAAACTTCCATAAAAGTTTTAACTTATTTTTTACACTATTTAACATTTAAACCTGCTGCTTTATATATTATCTAATCTAGCTTACTTTTTGATAGTTATTCTTATTTTTAATTGTATTAAAAGATATAAGTACTAAATAAGAGATAATTATATAAAAGCTTATATCAAGATAATAATAATAATTTTGTGGAAAAACACTATCGTATAAGTGATTAGCAACCAGAGATGGGGGCGGAGAGAGAAATATAAACATTATCAACGAAAAATTTAATAAACGTAGCTTAAATTCTAGAAGATAAAATATTGAGAAAAATAAAAGTGGAATTCTATAGTCATAGTTTGCATATAATGAAACTCCTAAAAACCATATATTTATAACAAATACATATTCTGATTTGAAAATAACAGTTTTAGGAGTATTTTTTTTAAGTACAAATATAAGAAATATCAAAAATATACAAATCAAAATATAAGAAGTGGTAAAAGAAATATTAAAAAGTAACCCAAAAGAGGCTGCATCAGAAAGCATGCCAAAACTCCTACTGCTTTCAATTGGTCTAGCAGTATAAAAATCATTATTGAAGTAATATTGTAAAATAACAGTTCCACAAAAAATTAAGCAGAAAAATAAAAATAGAGATTTTCGTTTGTCCTTATTAATTAGTAAATGATAGATTAAGAATCCTACAATTAAAAAAGTAGGATGTAGTTTATACAATGCCATTAAAACTAAAATTATCATCCTAAAGTAAAAAAATCTTGAAGGCTTCAAAATCCAAAAACATAAAATATAAATTATGACGTCAACATTCATTCTGTCAATTAAAAAATTCAATGGAGGGCTTATTGATATAAAAAACAGCAAATCAAGGTTTTTCGAATAAGATCTGAAAGTTTTGAAGTAAATTAAATAAATAAACATAAGAGCGACAAAAGAAGTTATCAGTGTTAATAACCATATATCTGAATTAGTTATTGATATATACTTAGACAATGGACCCCAATAATTATTATGAGGACATGAGTTAGTCCACCTAGAGTCATATTTATATACATAAGTTATATCACTATTCTGACTATTACAATAAAGTTCCAAAAATAGATGTTGCATATCCAAGAACCGAGCATTTTCAAAATAAACAGATTGTGAAATGTTTTTAAGGAGAGTATTAAATTTTGGACTAATAGCATAGGTAAATCTAGACAAATAGAATATTAAAGGATAATACAAATAGAAATTTTTGAGCTTTGTATTTGTGAACATATCAAAGCTATAAATATCTTTGAATATAAAATAACAAATAACGAAATAACCAAAATACCTATAATCATAATAAGTAAAATAAATACAAATTACTGGAAGTAAAAAGGCTAAAAATCTTACAAGACTAGATTTTTGCTTATTTTTCACTATTTAAACCATCAAATAATAAGAATAAAATATAAATATAAGGAACAAAGAAATAGTTCAGTATCGATAAATTATTGAAATACAAAAAAAATAATTGTGTTAAAGTCATCCAGCATATCAAATTTAAAAATAAATTTTTACTACTGATGAATTTTTTTGACCATAAAATAAAAAAAGGTAATGGAATTATATGACCAGCTACGAAATAATATTTTTTATTAAATCCACTTATTAAAGTTGTTGAGTTATTTTCAAGATTTTCAAATATAACAGAACCAATACATTTCAAGTTTTTAAGATTAGGGAATATTGTAACTTCAGCAAATTGAGTAATTATATTATTGTTATCTAATTCTTCTAAAACTAATTTTGTTGTAAATAGACAGGGATTATCATCTATGCTGTCGATTGTTTCAAAAGTCCATGACTTAAGGCTTAACATAAATAATAAAAATAAAAAACATAGTGTTAATGAAGTTATGTTAATGAAGTTATTTTTAGTTTCGTTTCTCATTAGATAATCTTACTAATGAATATTTATCTATACTACTATCATAAATAGCCTTTTTCAGTAGGTGTGGTCGCAGTTTTTAAAGTGTGGTTTCGAAGAAATAAAAACTCTAATTTTTATTGTGGCCAGAGGCAGAATCGAACTGCCGACCCCTTGTTTTTCAGACAAGTGCTCTACCGACTGAGCTATCTGGCCATTTGGCGGGGACGACGGGATTCGAACCCGCGACCTCCTGCGTGACAGGCAGGCGTGAACTCCAGACTTCACCACGCCCCC